>Ga0209727_1000113_pt1 | contig 98578 bp, 110 predicted proteins | sample RifGroC1_FD_183995 | JGI IMG/M metagenome (GOLD analysis project Ga0209727, IMG submission 183995) | Groundwater microbial communities from Rifle, Colorado, USA - Groundwater C1 (SPAdes) (version 2) | ecosystem: Environmental > Aquatic > Deep subsurface > Groundwater | place: Rifle, Colorado... | reverse complement strand
GTCTCCAGTACGAGAGGACCGAGATGAGCCATTCCCTGGTGTGCCAGTTGTTGTCGTCAGACGCATTGCTGGGTAGCCACAATGGTATTGGATAATCGCTGAATGCATCTAAGCGAGAAGCCATTCCCAAGATGAGAAATCCATGCCCCGTGAGGGGCGAAAGAACCCTAGTAGACTACTAGGTTGATAGGCAGAGAGTGTAAGCAACGTAAGTTGTTTAGCTTATCTGTACTAATGTTCAAAGAGTAAATCAAAAATTCTCGTGCCATCTTTTTGCAAGAATCTATTCACTATTCAGGGAGTAACCCACCCGCAGGAGCTTTGCTCCAGCTATGGCGGGCAGGCCTTTAAAATAGTAGTAATTTCGTCATCGCGAGCGAAGCGTGGCGATCCCCGACTCGGAGATTGCTTCAGCACTTCGTGATTCGCAATGACGGTATGAATCACAAGACAGACAAGTATTTGTTTTTCGAATATTTTTCTGTCCGGTGATTTGTGCGGCTTGGAACCACCTCTTCCCATTTCGAACAGAGAAGTGAAACGGGCCAGCGTCGATGATAGTGGCTGAGCAATTGGTTGCGAAAGTAGATCATCGCCGGGCAAACCAAACAACCAACCGTAAGGTTGGTTTTTTGGTGGCGATGATCTACTTCGTTTTCGGTGCCCGCCTCGTCAAAACCGTTACGGGTTTGACTCCGGCACTCTGAGCACAGAGCCTCTTATATTCCCTTGTAATATGCAGAAGCTTAATTACAATGCTGGTAATATATAAAAAAACCCCGCGGTGGCGGGGTAGGGCTGTAAGAGTTAAAAAATGAGAGTTGCAAATAGTAAGGGGATATTTGCTATTAATACCTGCAACCACGCAAACCCAACGCCGATTCTTTCACTTTTTTGTCCCCAAATGAGAAGCAAGAGAGAGGCAACTAACAGAAGAGTGATTTTGATTATCAGGCTGATACCAAAAATACTCAAAGTGATGACCGCAAAACTGAAAGGGACGAACGATATTATAGAGAGGATCGCGAAGACAACCAAAGACCGTTTGCTTCCGGAGAGAAAGGAGGCATATCCCAGCAGGATGGCCGAGAGAATGTAGAGAAGATACAGATAGGGTGACATGAGGTTCTCCTGTTGATGTTTCGTGTGTTTCTTGTTCCTACCAGCCGACAGATTGGGAGTTTCCTCCGGGACCGGTGACCTTAACACAGAGTGTGCCGTCGCAATCGCGAATTGAGGAGGAATGACCTTGTATGCCAATCTTGCCATTTCCAAAATCAATTGTAAAGCCATCGACTTGTTGGCGGAGATTGAAATGCAGTACGATTCTGGGTGACTTCTCTGCGTGGCGATATTGGATGACAAAGCCTTCCGGAAGGCCGAAATCTGGGGAGGTGAAAGTTCCCGAGAGGGGAAGGCCGGTGCTATGTACCCGGCTTTCATCGGTCCGGACAACCGGTCGTTGCCTTGTCCCAGCATTTAAATAAAACTTGGTAATTGAAATGGACGCAGGAATGGAAACAAACATCCCGATCACCAGAGCCAGAATTTGAATCTCGGATATTTCAATATGAAAAAAGAATATCAGTGAACTGGTGATGATCAAGGAAAAACACAGCCAGAAAATAGCCGAAAGGGCGAATTTCATGATTTCCTCCAAAAAAGAATTTTCAGGTGCTTGCAGGATTATAGCGTGTTATGGGATTGAAATCAAGTAAAAAAATCCGGCCTGAGGCCGGAGTAGAGAAGTGGATGTATTTCTAAAAAAGATTGTCTATCCACAACAAAATGAATATGGATACGATCAGGAAGATGATTATAGAGACGACACAGAGGAACCAGTTAAAACCTTTATCAAATCCAGACAGGACGACGGTGATAGAAGCGCTTTGGGAGCTAAAAATCTCGGTCCCTGCGGTATTGGTCCAAGTTCCCGTCATGGACAGGTCCCGGATCCAGTAAAGACCGTATTTTTCACCTACCTGCGCCGGTTCCAGAACGGCCTGAACCGGGTCGCGGCCGTCTTGGTGGAGCTCGAAGTAAGAACTGCTTTTGAAGGAAAAAGTGCCTTCGAGGGTAATAGTTGAGCCTGTGTTGAGAGAGACCGGTTCGTGAATACCAGTGGAGGGGGTAGTAGGCGAGTTGGCACGGATAGTTAGTGAGATGGGAAAATAGAATGAGAGTATTACCAGCGCAGTTCCTATAAGTATCTTAATGGTTGGTTTCACTTGTCAACTCCTTGTGAATCAGGATTGGGAGCGCGAACTTCAGGGTTATTATATTACGTTGGGAATTTCCGGTCAAATGAACCTAATTAGGCTAGAAGTGTGATAAAATATCCAAGTCTAAAAGACAAGAAAGGAATTTATGATAAATGAGCAATTCTCAAAAATCAGACGTTATTAAAGTAAAAACAGGAGGAAGCACCGCTACGGCGGGCAAAATGTCCGTAATGGACAAACTCATGGAGGGAGCCTCCAGCTTCTCAGGGGCTTTGAAAAGGAACCAGAAAGTAGAGGGAACCGTAACCGCCATCAGTAAGAAGATGGTATTGATCGACATTGGTGCCAAGACCGAAGGGGTAGTGTCCGGTGAAGACTTGGCAGAAGCTTACGATGTACTCAAGGAGCTGAAAGTCGGTGAGAAGGTAAGTGCCTACGTGAAGTTCCCCGAAAACGACCAAGGTCAAATTATCCTGACTCTTAAACAAGCGGCCGACGAAAACCGTTGGTACAAGTTTAAGAAGATCATGGATGAAGAAAAAGAGGTGGAGGTGACGGGCCTGGAAGTAAATAAGGGTGGTATGGTAGTCAAAGTTGGAGATATCCGTGGATTTGTTCCTACCTCTCAATTTGGTGAGAAACTCCTTGGCAACATGGATTCGCTTCTCAATAAGAACTTTAAGGTTCGGGTAATTGAAGTAGATAAAGATCAGAATAGATTAATTTTCTCAGAAAAGTTGGTGTCCGACTTTGAAGCTTTGGCCAAGAAGGGTGAGGCATTGGAGCTCGTAAATATTGCTGACAAATTTGAGGGAACAGTCTCAGGAATTATGCCTTTTGGAGTCTTCGTTACAGTCAACGTTCCGATGAAGGGAACTGAAGAGGTCGCCAAAGTTGAAGGATTAATTCACATTTCCGAGATTTCTTGGGAAAAAGTGGAAGACCCGAATGTCATGTTCAAAGTTGGTCAGGAAGTTCACGTACAGGTAATTGGTATCGACAAAGCTGTGGGTAAACTAAATCTGTCTATCAAACAAATGTCCGGCGACCCATGGTCCTCGATTGAAACCAACTTTGCGATTGGAACCAAACATTCCGGTAAAGTGGTGCGCATTGCGCCCTATGGAATTTTTGTAAACTTTGACAAGGGTGTTGATGGCCTGATCCACATTTCTAAGAAGCCTGCGGATAAAGAATTTAAGGTTGGTGACAAAGTGGAAGTGTTTGTGGAGAACTTGGACGTCAAAGCCAGAAGAATGTCGCTAGGTGTAGTACTCACGGAAGTGCCGGTGGCGTACAAGTAAGGAAAGAACTCAAGGAACCGAGAACCTGCCTGCCGGCAGGCAGGTCAAGAACTCGAGACAATAAAAGTTAAAAACAAAGGTGGTGGGGGCGGGCAGGATGCCCGCTCCAGGTAGAGGGTAGTAAAATTAATATATTAACAATTGAAGTTGGAGAAAGTATAAGAGCTTGCTCGTCTTCTTTTCAATAATATTCATTATTGAAATATCCAGACTGCGCTTCCTCTTATATTCGCTTATAACTTCGTTATAATGTTCGAATATGGCGAAAACAAAAATGATCGTAAAAGAGGATCAGATATTAGTAGACGTAGAGATGATATTCAAAGAGATTGAAGCCGCCGGAGGGGACTGGAAAAAAGTGTGGGAAGAATTCAAGGCTTACCTCAAAGACGTGAAAGGCGAGGACAAGTAAATGGAAACCACAACGGTTTTTCTTACCGGCCAGGAGTCTGGGTTGGTGGAAACTGTGAACGTTGCCTTGGAGCTTCAGAAAATATTGGATAGCCGACACACTAACCCGTATGGAAAAAGGGTAATGGAGCTTGGCTTTGGGGAAGAGACCTTGATGCCTTTTTTGTTTAATAAATTCGGTGAAAAAGTGTCCAGAATGGATTTGGGGGATTGGAACCAGAGAAATAGAAAGGTTAATGCAGGACTAGTTCAAGGTGAATTGCAGTGCTTACCGATATCCGGAAACTCGGTGGACGTGGTGGTTTCGGTGAATATATTTGAAGAGGAGTTTGATTTGGCAAGGGCACTTGGAGAAATTGAAAGAGTGTTGATCGGTGGAGGTGAGTCGCTATTGATAATCTCCGGAGAACATTTTCAGGACGGCAAGCTGAAGTTGGAAACGGCGTTGGAAATCGTAGGGTCGAGTGTAATTACTTCTCCGGCCGGGATGTGCGATTCTTGGGTGATTACTCTGAAGAAGAAGTGATGTCTAAATGATAATAAAATAACCCCGATTGCTCAGGGTTATGGTGATGTTGGGATTAGGCGGCTCGTCGCCTCGAAAATAATTTGGTGAATTCCTTCCAGGTGAAGGGGTTGGAGCCGTTTACATTTCGCCATTGCCAGGCGAAGAACGCCCAGACGACGAAGATAATAAGCGAGTACCGGCCGTATACTGATACTGAGCAAACGATGACTGCGCCGTTCCAGATCATCCAGCCGAGTTTGGAGCAGCTATCCTTCTCGGCGAAGAAGGGGAAGAGAACTACCAGGATGAAGGCGAGAATTCCTAACGCCAAGTTCAACTCTATTGTCACTGCAATCCCAACAGAGAGGATGGCGGCGCTGTAAGCTGAGAAGATAACTATGAGCGGGATGATGAACACGAGAGCCTCCTGAGTTATTTTTCAAGGTATGACGATCCGATAGACAAAGTATATTAACACCTGAGCACCCAAAAGTCAATAATTATAGGCCTTCAAGGAGAGTCCTTGCAGGTGGGATTGTTTTGAGAGCGTGACCGTGATCTTGATTTTGGTGTGTGTGTGTGTGAAGATGTTTATTATGGATATTGAACAACAGGATGAAATAAAGAATCAAGCTCTAGGTTGGACTGATGCCCACAAGGATGCTGAGGGAAAGAATAGTACGATTTATCATCCTGATTTGGCTGTGAAGGGCGCACCAGGGTCAGCTCAGGAAGGTCAGGTAATTAATCCTGGCATGATTGTAGATGTTGCCGCAGCTCAAGATATCGCGAATGTAATGAATGAACAATCAATCCCCGCAGGTTTAGCAAGAGAGAAACAATTGGAGGCAGAAGCAAAAACCGGACTAACAGAGCAGCAGAGAGAGTATGTTGAAATAATGGACAACAAGCTTAGGTACAATCGAGAAGGGAAGCCAATTAATACCCACGCATTTAGAGAAGTATTGGATAGTAAAGGCAGGAAATACATGGTGCTCCACATGACGCCACGCTCTGCAAGCACGTTTGATGAGGCTCATAATTATGTACGCGGAGCGTTTGTGGTGATGACCAAAGACGGTCCTGTCAGTATAACTATAAGCCAAGATGTGTGGCGAATTGATCATTCTGCGACAGAGGATGAGGTGTTGGAGAAGATGAATTTGGATGAATTGGGGGATAGGTTAGAGAACCCGGAAGAAAACGGGCTACCCCCATTGGGCGAAAATGGGTCGATCAAACTATCAGTTAAAGATGAAACTGGTTCAAGAGATTCGAAACATTATATTTATAGATACGATTTGTCAGATGCCGAAGGATTTAAGGATTTTGCCAGGGCCGTAAAAATAAGTGAGTACAAAGGAGCAGAGGTTGCGAAAAAAGCTAAAAAAATGGTTCGGGCTAGTGATGTGAGTTTTGGCTAGAGGCGGGTTGTGATATACTACGGGAAGTTATGAAAGTTATTAATGCAAGTCAGGCTTTTTGGTACCGCCGTTTTATGGCCTTAGTTGGCTTTTCTTGCGATGGAGTAATAACGGAATAACAAAGTAACAATCAGAAAGACTCCCCAAGAAGCCAGCTTTGGCTCCATGGGGAGTCTTTTTTGTGATCAAAAAGCCTATGGAAAAAATAACCAACACACCATTATCAGAAAAAGAAAAATTGATTCAGGCAGTATATGCCGAGAAAAAGGGTAGGGAATCGTTTGGAGAGAACCCCTTTACTTGCTATGTAAATATTGATTCCCCCGAACCTGACTTGTCCCAAATTACGGCTACATTGCTAGACGAGTTGCGTTCGAGACCACGGGAAGCCTTCTTGTGGACGAAGGCGTGGGACAAATCTATTGTTGGGTTAAATCCCAAAGAGACTCCAGGGTGCCACCTGCTGGATGGGACTGATGTCCGGGGTAAGCTCTATGTACCCGTGATGACAACGGCGCCGGTAGCGGTGGAACAAATGGTGAGGTTACTTCCTGAGGGAGATTTGGCAGTGCTGGGAATCAACGCTGAGGCTGTAACAATTGACGCATTCCTGATCTGCCATTTGCATTTGGTCAATGAACTGATATGGGACATAACGATAGCTGAGTCTGGTGAAGGAAGACCGTCGGCTAGCCATTATAAACAAGCGGTGGAGTCTGTTGCAGAGAGAGGTTTCGTAACCATGTTGATGACTGAGGAAGAAATTCTGGAGACCAAACTCCGTAACCCGCAAACATCGCTCAGAATTTATGGAAGTATGGTTAACAAATATGTTCCCAAGATAATGGGTGCGGTTATCAAATATAAATAACATGGAAAAATACATCGAAAAATTGAAACTGTCGGCGAAACCAGCAGAACTATCAGAGCTGACGGTAAATAAAGAAAATGAAACGCTTCAAACGGAGAACCCGTTGGTGGTGTGCTGTATTACTTTGGGTAAAGAACCTCATTTGGGGCATCTATTCTTACTGTCAATAGCTGAGCAGACCAAGAGCGCTTTGGGTGGTGATTTGCCCGTGGTACTCATAAATAACAATACGGGTCCGAGAGCGGCAGGAGCCGTGGTGAGCATGGCGGAGGCTTGGGGATTGAGTTTGCCTGAAGCGGTAGAGCTGATGAGCGCCGGAACTTTTCCGGTGAGTGAGGTGGTGGAAAAATATAGAAAACGAGGTGAGGATGTGGCAAACATACGAACGGTCAATGAATTGATTAGGTCCAACGGGGTGGATGTATTTTCGGTCGTGGCTCAGGAAACAGAACAGGTATTGAAACAAGCCGGTTTTGGAGTCGAGATAGCTTCGGAAGCAGAGCTGCAGCTAATATCCGGAGATCAGGTGCACAAACTAAATACTACATGGTCAGGGTCTGGTTTCTTGCCTTTTGTTCAAGGAGGTAGAGTGGTGACAATACAAAAGTCAGGAGATCTGACAGCAACGGGGGCTCTTTTTGTGGCAACACAAACACTGATAGACGCTACAATGGCAGACTTGGCAGTTCTGGTAGATGATGAGGCGGGGGTAGGGGACACGGCCTTTGTATTGACGGAAAAGGAAGGACAAGAAAAAGGGGTGCAGATATTTGGAGCGGGAGTAAGTTTTGCGGGAAAGATAGCTAGTGGCACCGGAGGTGAAGCAATGACAATAAAGAAGGTATTGGAGGAGTTTGGAAAACATAGACCGGCAGAGAAGCTGAAGCAAGCAACCGTCTACCTAACCCTGACAAAGCCGATGTTAAGAGAGGAAAATATGTTGTCCAAGCGTGGACATATCTTTGATTTTGTAAATAACGAGGAGGTTATTGCGGCGTTGGTGGAGAGTGCCGATGCCTGTGACTTATTTGTAGAACAAATGGCCGGGGAAATGGAAAACCTAGCTACCAAAGTGGGTGAGAATACGGTGGTAAAAAACAAAAAAACGCAAAAGTTTGCTAATCATCTCGCGCACAAAGCAGCGGCAATGTTGATGGGGGAGCCGGCGAGAGTACTAGCAGAATCAAAAAGAGTGGTTGATGGGGTAAGACAAAACTATTATTTCAATACACTGAAAGGCATGCGAAAGTTCATGGCTGACTTGGAAACAATATCAGCGGACGATTTTGTGCAGGTGGGCTTGATGATTGAGTGCTGTTTAATTAGACTAGGATTATGAATAACACATGTGTCTTTTGCCGAATACTCAGCGATCCAAAACACTTAGATCATGAGATTGTCTGGGAAGGTGAGAAGTATGTGGCTATGAAAGTGATACATCCGGAAACGGAAGGGCACTTTATTGTTTTTCCGAAGCTACATGTCAGCGAGATGACCGACATGCCGGATCCCGGCGACTTTTTTGAGCTAGTGGTTTTCCTGGCGGAGAAGTTTACTAAAAAATGGCAAGCCCCGGCTTACGTGCTGAAGTTAAATAATAATGTATACAAACTAGAGAACGACCCCATGCATGTAGGACATATTCACATGCATGTGGTTCCGAGGTATAAGACGGCCCCTATTTCCTGACGAAGAGGATGGCGTTCGGGAGGTCGCGGCCGGGGCCGACTTTGTAACCACCTGACCAGAGGGCGGTAGAGCCACCGCTGTCGAGATTGAGGGCGTTGTCCATACTCATAGCTTTCAGGACCCTGGCCGATTCGGCGACAGTAACACCGTGGACAACCCCGATGTAAACCGTGTTCCCCTTGCTGGCTACAAAACTGCGATTGCCCCGCGAACCTTGCTTGGGATCGGAGTTGCCGCCAAAGGTGATGCTACCACCCGAAAGTAATAGTGGGTAGTTACTAATCATGCTATCGATCCCCGTATCACGCCCCCAACCCGAAACTGCCGAAAGAAAACGGATATAACCACTGCCAAAAACAACTCCGGGATTACTACTGTAGACATTATTATCCGAGTTGAAATAGACTTTATCCTTGTTCATGAGAAGTAGATCAAAGGAGTTGGTTTTGCCGGCACAGCTGGGGTAACTAGCCGGACAGAAGTACGAACCGTTAACACCGGCATAAGCGCCGGTGCGACCTGCGTAACCGGCCAGAGACATAACAGGGCAGTCGTTACCGCAGGTGCCGGCGGATGCCGTATCAACGATGACTTTGGTGGAGCCAAGATCTCCCGCAATGATGTCGACAAGGTAGTCGCCCAAACCTTCGACTGTAACCTTTTGGCGACTGTATCCAGACGATGGTGGAGCGGTTTTGGCTGGGACACTTGCAGGGATGGCAACTAAGGCTGTCTGAGCAAGAGACGCAAGTCTAGATTTTTCCTTGGAGATTTCGGCGGCTAGTTTTTTGGAAACATCCTGGGCAGTTTTGAGATCATCTTTAGAGATTGCTGTTAAAGTATCTGCCAAAAGATTTTCCAGTACGGTTGTTTTGGATGCCGACTGTTCCCTGAGATTAAGAATATCTTCATACTGGCTGAGTGTGATGTTGTAGATGGCTTTTAGGCTGGCGATCTCTTTTTGAAGCGTATTGTTTTTGAGTCTTTGATCCTCATTTTCCAGAACCAGGATTTGCTGAGCTAAATCTTTTATTTCTGCCTCTGCCGAAGCAATTTTTTCGGATTGAATAAATGACTCCGATTCAAGGGAGGATTGGCGTGACCAAGATTGACGGAAAGCGTATGACATCACGGTAAGAATGAGGGTGAGGATAACAACTAGCGTGGGCCAACCAAATGAAGTTGTCGTGTTTTTGGTCATATTATTATCCTAACATGAGGTAATAGAAATTACATTTTGGAGGGCAACTATTCGACGTTATAGCCTAGGTCGCGGATGGCGAAGTGAATTTGGTCCAGCGTGGTTTTGGATGGGTCGAATTCGATTTTGGTTTCGGACTTGGCGTAGTTGGTCTTGGCTTTGACACCGGGGAGATCTTCGAGAGCCAGGTCGATGTTGACGGCACAAGAGGAGCAATGGAGACCGGTAAGGTGGAGGACCAGAGTTGTTAGTTCTTGGTTACTAGTAGTTGGATTGGATTTTGGTTTGAAAAAGTTAAACATACGTTTTTCGTATTCTTATGAACATATCCATTTTGAAAAACGGACTGCTCTTTGCCCTGCGGCAAAGCCATCCTGTCTTGCAGCGAAAAATTCTCTGAGTACAGAGAAACCCTGCTTTTTCGCTTTGCGCAATCTTTTCAAAATTGGATAAATTCATCGAATACTTCAAATGATTAATTAACTATGTTGAAGCGGCCGGTGTACATGCCCATGGAGCAGGAGAAGGCGAGAGGGCCGGTGGTTTTGGGGGTGAATTCGATTGTGGTTTCTCCAGTGACAGGAAGAAGTTTGTTAATGTTAAGGGCTGGGATAGTAAAGGATCGAGAACATGATTGGACGTTGGATGTAATCAACTTGAGAATAGTGGGAACACCTTTCTTCAGAGTGATGTTTTTGGGAGTGTAGCCTGAGTTGGTGACATTGATCGTTGTGGTCTGGACTTTGTCTCCGAGAACCGAATTGGTGCCGGGCCCGGTGCGTTCAGCCCCTACTGCGGCAGTAACAAAATTTTGAATGGTGTATACGGATCCCATGAGACCGACTCCGGCGTTGATACTGTAGATGGACATGCCAAACATAGCAGTGGCGGCGACAGCCGGGAAGTATTTTTGGAACGTAGACGAACCCTTGTTTAAAAGGAAGCCAAAAATGAGGAAGGTGGGAGACGTGCCAAGAATGAAAGCAAACATGATGGCAGCGCCATAGAGAGGGTTACCGGTACCAATAGCGACTATTTCCATGGCTTGAGTGGTAGCGCAGGGGAGGAGAACGGTCATCAGACCAAGAAGGGCGGGGGCAAAAATAGAGTTGCTTTTTGATTCGTTTTTGGCTAACCTGGCCAGGAACTTGGGAGGGGTGATGACAAAGTAGCGGAAGAAGGGGTGGAGATTTAGAAGATTTCCGGCGATGCCAAAGAGGTAAACGCCGATGGCGATCTGGAGCCAGCCACGGGTAATCGGGGAAAGAACGAAAGCTGATCCGAGAAGGCCGAGGAGAGCACCCAAGAGAGTGTGGATGAAAAGTTTGGCGGTGAGAAAGGAGACTATGGGAAGTGAAGATTGTTCAAGGTTGCTAGTTGTCGGTTCTTGGTTGTCTTCTGGATTGCCACGTCGCTTCGTTCCTCGTGACGATATCAACTTTTCTTCTCGTTTGGCGAGGACTGAGGTGAGCAAACCGCCTTGAAGGGCGAGGCAGGTGAGGCCACCGGTAGTAAGGCCGGTGAGGAAGATGACTAAGAGGTTGGTGTTTTGCATAATTTAATTTGAGAATAATTTTACCCTACTTTGTGCTTCATCCTTTTTGAAAAACGGATCGCAATTTTGCCAGCGCAAAATTCGTCCTGTCTTACAGCGAAAAATTCTCTGAGTACAGAGAAACCGTGCTTTTTCGCTTTGCGCAATCTTTTCAAAATAGGACAAAGCACTCGTATGGGTTTTAAAATTATTCTCGTTATTCATTATAGCTTTAGAGCTTTTAGCCTAAGCGAGTTGGTAACGACGGAGACGGAGGAGAAGGCCATGGCGGCACCGGCGATGGCGGGGTTGAGGATGATGCCGAAGAGAGGATAAAGAAGACCGGCGGCAATGGGAATACCGATAATGTTGTAGAAGAAGGCCCAGAAGAGGTTTTGTTTGATGGTGCGCATGGTTTTCTTGGAAAGTTTGATGGCCTTTTCGACTTTGGATAGGTCACCGTGGAGCAGCGTAATGCCCGCAGACTCGATGGCAACATCCGTCCCTGTACTCATGGCGATGCCCACATCGGCGGAGGCGAGTGCAGGAGAGTCGTTGATACCGTCTCCGACCATGACGACTTGATTACCTTCGCTCTTGAGTTTGTCGATAACGTGAGCCTTGTCTGTGGGAAGGACCTGGGCGTAGATACGGTCGATGCCGGACAGTCCGGCAATATAGGCGGCCGCATCATGATCGTCTCCCGTCAGCATAACCGTTTTGATACCCATTTTGTGCAAATCGGAAATGGCCTGAACAGATTCGGATTTTAGAGAATCCGATATTAAGACGGTTCCGAGCAGTTTTTTCTCGGAAAACAAAAAGACGGGGGTCATACCTTTCCTGGTGTACTCCAGGATTTCTTTGGAATCAAAGTCCACTTTGTGTTCTTTGAGAAGAGTGAGATTCCCAGCAAGATACCGCTTGGATTTGAATTGGCCGGCGACGCCCTTGCCGGGGATCTCTTTGAAGTGCTGAATAGTATGAAGGCCGAGCTCTTGTTTTTTGGCGTAGTCGACAATGGCGGTGGCCAGGGGGTGGCCTGATTTTTTCTCCATGGAGGCCAGAATGGATAGAAATTCGGCTTCGGAGGCGGCCGATCCGGGAATAACTTTCGTCACCAGAGGTTTTCCTAAGGTAATGGTGCCGGTTTTATCAAAGACGACAGTGTTACAAGCGTGAAGTTTTTCAAGCACTGAAGCATCCTTTACAAGAATCCCATTTTCGGCACCTTTGCCAACTCCGACAATAATGGCAGTGGGAGTAGCAAGACCGAGAGCGCAAGGACAAGCAATAACTAAGATGCCGACAAAAGCCGAGATGGCAAGAGACAAATCGCCTAGGGCAAACCAGATGATAAAGGAGAGGACTGATAGAGCAAGGACTGCTGGGACAAAGTAGGCAGAGACAGTGTCGGCTAGTTTTTCTATCGGGGCTTTGGAGCCTTGAGCGGTCTCCACCATTTTGATGATCTGTGATAGTAGAGTATCGGAACCCACTTTTTCGGCACGGAACTTGATATAACCTTGCATGTTGATGGTGCCACTCGTGACTAACTCACCTAAAGCCTTGTCGACCGGGATGGGTTCACCAGTGATCATGGACTCATCGATGGAAGTGGTTCCCTCGATGATTTTGCCATCGACCGGAATTTTGGCGCCGGGTTTGACGATAACAACGTCTCCGACAACGACCTCAGTAATGGGGACTTCCAGCTCTTTTCCCTTTCTTTCGACTAAGGCCACTTTGGCGGTGAGACCCAGAAGTTTCTTGATCGCCTCGCCGGTTTTTTGCTTGGAGTTGGCCTCTAGATATTTTCCAAATTTGATGAAACCGATAACGACAATAACCACGTCGAAGTAAGTAGTTTCCGGGAGATCGAGAGTAGTGGCGAGTGTTGGGAAAAGAATGATGAATAAAGAATAGAGATAAGCTATGACAGTGCCAATGCCAATGAGGGTGTCCATGTTGGCTACGCGGGTTTTGGCGAACCTAGGAATGGCAGAGAGAAACTCACCACCGAAGGCAAAGAGAGTTATGGAAGCGAGGGTGAGCGACAGAAAGTTGAAGACTAACATGGGGAAGGGGAAGGGTGGCAAGACCAAAATATACTGGCTGAGAGCATCGTAGACCATGAGGAAAAAGACCAGAAGGGAAATGGGGAAGAGGAACTCCACTTGTTTCTTGAGTATATCCAGATGTTCGATCGGGGTGTGGTGCATATGGTCCTCCACCTTTCCGGCCCCATTTGAAGTATCCAGACTGTAGCCAAATTTTTTGACGTTGTCGTTTATCTGGTCCAAGGAAACGGCCGTCTCGTCAAATTCGATGTTGGCTTTTTCGGTAGCCAGATTGACCTCGGAACCGGTAACTCCGGGAGTTTTTTTGATAGCACGGTTGACGATATTGGAGCAAGAGGCACAGTCCATACCGATGACGGGAAGAGTAGTTTTGGTCATGTGGCTATTTTGATTGGTACCAATTGTTTCTCCATTCGGTGAGAGTATCTATACCGGATGAAAGATTTTGGATGATAGAGTCCGCTAAATTAAGTATCTCATTCCGTTGAGATTTTGTTCTGATTTCTTTGGCAGTCATGATGGCTTCTTCGTGATGGGCGATGAGGGCATTCAAAAAGCGGAGGTCAAATTTGTCATCGTAAGCACCCAGATTGATTTTTTCGTAGATGGTGATCTGTTTGGTATTGTTAAACCAGGATTTTTTCCATTCGTAAAGCTCTTGGATGCCTTTTTCGTCTGCAATAATGATTTCTTTGGCAAGATCTCTAATTTCTTTTCTTTGCGAATTTGCTTCGGCCTGGCGGGCCATAAAGATCGCATTCAAGTGATGGGCGATTACTCCGTCCAGGTAGCGCAGGTCGATGAGCTTGTCGGCTCGACCGAGCTCAACCATGACGGTTTTTTTGGCCGTCATTTTGTTGGCGTATTCCGGAGAGAGAATGAAACCGGTACCGATGCCGAGTATGAAAGTAACGACGACAGTGGAGAGGAGTAGTGTCTTGGACATTATTATTTATTAATTAATATTTTTTGGAAAGTCATTTTGGTTCGAAGCCCGCCAAAAACCGTACTCCCGCGTACCTGTCTCGGGTAAACCTCGCATGGACATGGTCTCTGCGGTTTGTTGGCTAGTCTTCTGCACCGTTCTTGGATTTTTCATTTTTCTTTTGGAATGTTATTTGTTTTTCAATTTATATTTTTCGAGACAGCCGGAGGCGCAGAAATAATGAGTAATGCCGTTGTTGGCGAGAGTGAAGGCTGCGGTGGTGGGGGTTAGTTTCATACCACAGATAGGGTCGATACCTATGGGGAGGAGGTCTGAGATATTAGTTCTTAGTTCTTGGTTGAAATGGGAATTATCCTGATACTGTTCGAAGAGGACTTCACGGATAAGATCACAAGCCTGAAGCAGTTTGGGGTTGGAAACACGATAGAAGATCTGTTTGCCTTTTTTGAGACTGGTGACGATCTGGTTTTCCCGCAGAACTTGGAGATGTTGGCTGAGATTGGCTTGGGGGAGATCGAGCATGTCTTGGATCTCACCTACCGAGAGAGAGTGATCTCGAAGCAGGTGAACGATCTCCAGCCGCTTGGGGTGGGAGAGAGCCTTGAGGATGTCGGTATGAAGTTCAAAGATTTGTTGGTACATGTTGGTTCGAAGTTATTAGTTCTGGGTTGTTTGATTGGCAATAAATATCATATTCGATATTTCGAATATATACCTTCCGAGATGTTCTGTCAACAATAAAGAAAAGAACTCCTTGCGGAGCTCTTTTTCGAGTACACGTTTTTTGAAGAACGCCTCTAATCTAATATGTTGAGTATTAGACTATAAACAGTGTAACAATGATTACAAAACCTGTCAAGCTCTTCGGCAAGCTCAGAATAAATGTGTAATAATGATTACATGGAAAATAGTTCTTTTGAAGTGAGAGGGGGTGACTATTGATGAGGATGCACAAAACAGCGTATGCTTTGGTAATCGTCGGAGCTTTGAATTGGGGCTTGGTTGGAGTGTTTAACTACAATCTAGTATCAATGATCTTTGGCTCTTGGCCAATGTTAGAAAAACTAATTTATATCTTGGTTGGGCTTTCTGCGGTGTATGAGGCGGTGGCCCATATGACTTACTGCAAAGAATGTTGTATGGAAACAGGGAATGTAGAGATGAAAGTAAACACTAAAAAAAAGAGAAGAAAATGAACTTCTGGTAAACAATTTATAAAAGAGAGTGGCAAAACTGCTCTCTTTTGCTAATGAGCATTTAGAAAGAAGTTCTTGAGGTCGCTGATCTGCCAAATGAGGACAGTGTTTAAGCAGAGGATGAGGACGAAGATCATGATAAGCGAACTGCCTCCGAGGAAGATACCACCCATGATAGCGACGATGCTGGCTCCGGTGATGGTAACGATATTATCCATAGCGACACCGACAATGGCATCACCGATCCTGCCTCTTGGATTGACGGAGAAATTGTGAACGACAATGATTTCTCCCAGACAACCAATGACTCCGGCTAAAATTCCGGCAATGACAAAGGGAGTGCCGGAGACGTCAGAGACAACTTCGATGCCTCGGACCATGGACTCGGCGGCGAAAAAGATGGAAATACCAGACCCGATGAGAGCGAGCCAGATCAACGAGCCGGCATTGTGGCGGAATTGATTTTCTTCGGAATTCACAATTTCGGTGTCTGTTCCGGGACGTTCGGTTTTACGGAAGCGAAAAAGGGTAAGGAGACAAAGCGCCAAAAGTACCCAACCGACAGGAGTGGAAAGCTGGTAGAGATCTTCAGAAATGTTGAGAGGGGGAGAAGAGATTTTGCCGAAGAGGACCATGGAGATGGCCACGAAAGTAGTTAAGATTGTGAGGGAGACCAAAACAAGATTGGCGGTATTGAATTCGGCCAATAAGGGTTTCTTCCGGTGATCTTTCATGGGAGTCAAGTGGCCTCCTGACTTGATATGGGGAAACATGAAAGTGACCTCTCCTGTGGAGTTGGCTAGATTCTGGCGGTAAACACACCAGGCGGCATGGCCAATGTTGTAGATATTGGAGCCAAAGGTGGTGGCGGCGGCGATGATGGCGAAATTGATGGCTCTCTCGTAATCGGTGTTTCTGAGACTAAGACTGATAAAAGCGGCACTAACACCGAGGACCATGTCCGGGAAGGCGGTGCCAAAGGATTGGAGTAAGCCGCCAGCCAACTTGGTTTTCTCGCTGAGGACTTCGGTAGTTTCTTCGATGAGTTCGGCGCTCCTAGTAAGTACAAAAACGGCGCCAAAGATGAGAATAGCGATGGAGCTGAGAACCCTGACGTAAACGGGTAAGTCTTCGCTGATGAGCCTCAGAAGACCAAAACGCAGAGCTACAGAAGCTCCGAGCAAGAGCAAAATGTTTCCGAGGATCTTTTTGGTTGGTTTGGACACATATTAATAATAGATCGTTACCCAGGAAATAAAAAGGAGACTCCTTGCGGAATCTCCTTTTTGTCCACCTCTCGGCGGACAGGCTTACAACCTGCATTGTAAAGCTGTATTATTTGTAACAATAATTACAAATAATGTCAAGTCTGTAGAAAGAGACGACCAAGAAAAATCCTCCGCGATTGCAGAGGATTTTTTTCGAACGGGAGATCAGGAGACCTTGGTGACACCGAGAAGCTCGGTCTTGAAGGCGGTTCCTTCTCCGAGATCTTTGGTGTCTTGCCAAGAGACAGTGTCACCGGCGTGGAGAACAGGAAGACCTTCCTGGCCCAGGATTTGGGTGACATGGACGCGGGCGAGAACGAGCTCGTCATGTTGATCTGTCCCAGTGACAACGGCGCCGATATTGCGAGCAGCGCTATACCAGAGCACTGTGCCGACTTCAGGATCCGTGATGGGCGTTGCCTTGGGCAGTGTGTCGCCGGCGATCAGGGATATGATGTAGTCCACAATAGGGCGGAGGCCACGCATCTGTGTAGTGTACGGGCTCCCGAGTAGATCGTGGAAAACAACAATTTGGGAATCTTCCACGTAGTAAAACTCAGCGTGGAAGCGAACGATGGCGTGGAAGGTGAGTTCCACCTTGCCTTCGCCGAGGTGCTTGGCGGTGTACATGCCGTTTCCCGGCCAGCCTTGAACGGCTACCGTGCCGTCATCAAGTTTAACGACGGTCAGGTTTTTCAGCCACAAGCCTTTATTGTCGGCCTTGGGCTGGACAGCGTTGGTTCTGGGTTCCTGGGTGAAGCAGAGCATGGTTTCAGTGACCGGCATTTGGATCTGGATTTTGGTACCGATGGCCAACTTGCCAAGAGGGTAAATGTTGCCCATGGGGGTCATGGAAATTCCACCAACGAGAAGGGTTGTGTGCATTTGATCTCCTTAGCTTGAAAAAGTGCCGCTCGCGAGGGTGAGCGGAGATTAAGATGTCCTATAATACCATAAGTATAGGTATTTGTCAAGTGAATGACCATGCCAAGGGCTGATTGAGTACGTTCTCCAAAGACTGATCGACTACGAAAAAGGCAGGCTGGGGAGCCTGCCTGGGTGAAGCTAGAAGAGTTGGGCGAACTGCCGGAAAGTGCGCAAGCCTGCTTCGAGACCGACTTGGTACCATTGGCTGAAGGAGAAAACCTCGAGCCCGCAGTGTTTGTAAACCGGTTTAGCCGAAAACATGGGGTCCGGAGAGCCGAGGTGCAAAAGGTTTCTTACCAAGGGTATGTGCCTGGTACCGTAGTTCCGGAGATCGATAAAAAATTGATCATTCGAAGTGGGAAAATAGAAGTCCAGAACATTCGACAAGTGATTGTAACGAGATAATTCGGCGGCGATGATAAGGGTAACCGGAACCAACAGCCCAAAGTAATAGTCGTCAATCTCTACCTGACCAATGGAAAACTTTTCCATCAGCCATTCATTTTGGGCATCTAGGAATTGTATATGTTCTCCAAATAGGTCCCGCAGTTCTCTGGCAATGGCTATGGCCGGATGGTACTTGTCGTTTTGGACCAAAGTATGGATATTGAGGGCCGACTGTATCGTGGCTGGTGGAACAAAGGGTGAGTCTGGAAATAATACTTGATCGAAGTTTGGCTTAGACATGTCGACCTCCTTTTTTCAATGAGATGAGATGGGGAATTGTAGCAGAACGTAGAATGAAAAAACCACCTCTAGGGAGAGGTGGTGGGCGTGATAAAAATCGTAGGTGAAAAAAACTCGATTTTGTATCTGGGTGTGAGGGCTTTGAGCTCTCTGATGCAGAGAAATAAAAATGGGAGGTCGGTATCATCATCAGTCATGCCAAGTTCGGCAAGACTAAAATCGTATTTATTGGCGAGCATGCCGGTATTGATTGTTTTGAGAGCACCGGCGGCGATGGTTTTGGCTTTTTGTTCACGTTCTCGGATCACTTCTTCCGGAGTAAGGGCTAAAAGAGGGGCAAAGACCAAATAATACCAAAGATTATCTTCCTCAAAGCTTACTACCCATCCAAAAGTTTCCAACAGCCCTTGAATATATTCAATGGCTCTGTTTAAACCATTGCGGTCTTCCGTAAAAGAATCAGGGAAAACGGATGGGCCAAACCTTAACCGGTATCCGTACTTAAAATCGTAATTGAACAGAAGTTCATTGCTGGCTCTGAGTAACAAAGGGAGACTGATTTCTTCGTACTGATAGCCGTGTATTTTGTGGACCAGAGCGATCTTGGCAGTGATGTCTGGGGGTATGGGTCCATATTCGTTAAAGTCTCTTCCCGAGCCACGATTTTGACGGAAAGCAATTATTTCTTGAGGAGAGTGTATCGGTATTCTGGTACCGTAATCAGAGACAAACTTCATGAGAACCTCCAATTTTAATTTGCAGAATGGGGACATTTTACACCATAAAAAACCACCTCGGTTAGGAGGCGGTAGAGGAGCGAAGTTGATAGGGCTTTTTTTCCTCGGCGACGAAGGTGAAAGACCACTTTGGGCCAAGTGTCTGTTTGATGCGATCCATTACGAGCACGTAAAGTCCGTGAGGAACTTCACTGGCAGTTAGCCTGAGCTCCATTCCAGTGAAATCCCATTCATTTACCACCGCGTGTTCCATCATGTAGGCAACGGCGTATGAGGTTCTTCCTTGGATGCGTTGCTCTATTGCCATCATCACTTCGTCTGGAGTAAGCAGATCAAATGAGGCAAAGCAGAGATAGATTTTTCCGCCAGCCTTCTCAATCTTGACCGGCCAGCCCAAGGTAGTAAGAACTTCGACCGCACACTCGAGGAAGTGATGGAAATTTTTTACCTCAAGATAGCTGGGGAGGCGTGCCGGATTTATTTCCGAGACAAGTCCTTTTCGGAAGTCGTAATCTCTCTGAAGATCAAAGGAAACGGATTCGATGAATCCAACGAGATCGGTTGTCCATCGACCAGGGTAGCTCGACATAATTGCCAGCATGTGCTGGTACATTGTCTCTTCGTACTTATCATGTGGTCCACCCGCTTTGATCCTCTTGAGTTCTTCGGGGCGGAACACGGTAATGGAACCTTCTCCCGGAAAGCTGATTTTCATGGTGCCTCCATTGATTTGATGTGAAATAGCGAGCAAAGATGGTTGATTATACCTCAAGGTGCCTAACAATGCAAGTTATGGGGTATTACCCAAGTTTGATGGAGCGGATGGAGGTGTGGGAAAGAGGGGAGAATATTTCTGAGTAACCGAGGGCCTTGGCTTCCTTAAGCATCTTGTCCGTGAAGCCGACTTTGCGGATCTCGCCCAAAAGTCCGAGCTCGCCGAAGCAAATGGAGTTTTCCGGCAGAGGCTTATCCTTGACCGAGCTGACGATAGCCAGAGCGATGCCCAGATCGGCTCCCGGATCTTTGACGTCCATGCCACCGGTGACATTCACAAAGACATCTTTGGTGGCGATGGGTAGATTGAGATGTTTTGTCAGAATGGCGCAAATGAGCTGAAGGCGGTTGCCGGAGATACCTTTGGCGATACGGCGGGGAATAGGGAGGGGGGAGGCTACGACTAGGGCTTGGATCTCGACGGTGAGCGGGCGAGTGCCCTCCATAATCATGGTGAGGCAGGAGCCGGGGGCGTTTTTTACCCTACCTTCAAGCAAAATGGAGCCAGGGTCCTTTACCTCTTCGAGCCCGTTGCTGTTCATACGGAAGATGCCGGTTTCGTCCGTCGGGCCAAAGCGATTCTTGACGCTCCGAAGGAGGCGAAGTAAGTGCTGACGATCACCTGAAAGCTCGAGGACGGTGTCCACCATGTGTTCAAGCATCTTGGGGCCGGCGATGTCTCCGTCCTTTGTGACATGCCCCACAATGATCATGGGGACCGAGTTTTCTTTGGCACTCTGGATCAGATACGAGGCGCTATCTCGGATCTGGGATGGGGAGCCTGGAGTGGTGGGGTTGACGGCTGTACTGACCGATTGAATGGAGTCAATGATGACAAGACAGTTTGGGTCCGACTTGATGGTTTCCAATATGTTTTCAACTGTGGAAGTGTTCAGGAGCCTGATATGTGAGTTCTCCTTTGAGGAAAGGCGTTTGATGCGGGAGGCTACTTGAGCGGGGTTTTCCTCGGAGCAAACGTAAACAATGTTGATTTTGGAGTTTAAGGCGAGCTGGGTGAGGAGGGTAGATTTGCCGATGCCCGGCTGGCCGGCCAGGAGGTAGACCCCACCCTTGGTAAGTCCCGGACCCAGAACCCGATCGAACTCGCTGATACCGGTAGAAAAGGTGTAGCCCGTTTGGGAGGAGAGGGCGGCTTTGACCGAAAAGCTTTCGGCGGGCTTGAGAGTGACCTTTTGACCGGTTTTGGTCTTGGTCGTCTTTAGATATGGAGCGGTTTCGACGAGAGTGTTCCATTCGTGGCAGGCAGGGCACTGGCCGGCCCATTTGGCGAACTCGTTACCGCAACTGTTGCAGAAAAAGATGCTGTTTGACTTGGCCATAAAACCTATTGTAGTGCATGTTTGGCTTAAGTTTGAATATTCTAATCCTATAAGGTAGAATATCATTTGTAAGTCAAATTCTTTAACATGAATGGAGAAGTTAATGAAAATAAAATTCTGGTCCATCGCCATGCTGGTTGTGGCATACGCCATGCCGACCACGGCAGCTTTCTTGATGGTGACGACCCATCAGTTGGCCGTGCTCATCGGAGGCGTGGTGCTAGGGGCTTTGAATATTCTCAATAATTCTAAAAGTGTGTGGAATGCTTTCCTCATTCTTGTTATGGGTGCCGTCATAGCGATCGTCATCGCGGTGAATGGCTCGATTTGGGCGGCATTGCTAATAATCGCGATGCCCATCGTCTCGTTCCTTTTGTCCTGGATGTAAACAACAAATACCCGCTTCGGCGGGTATTTTCATGCAAAAAACCCGCCATGTTTGGCGGGTTCTAGCTGAGGGAAAAACAAATTAAACAAGAATTGGTTTGCGGTTGGGTATCTGCAAATCAAGAAACACAAATAGATAGATGAAGAAAATTACGCCGTACCAAATGGTAAGTCCGATGGGAAACAATCCAAGGGCAACCAGGAAGACGAGTAACAAGAGAAATACGAGGAACTTGTGGAGACGGCCCGGCATGGTCATTTGTTTGGCGAAATACATGGCACTTAGAGCTGGAATGGCGAAGAGGTAGAAGAGCCAGCAAGTTAGCCAAGCGCAAAGCACCCAGGCCCAAGGACCGCAGTAGACAGCGGCGAGGCCAAGAGTCCACAGTTCCAGTAAACAGATAGCTACTACAATAAAAATGATGATGGCGCTGTAGGTGTAGTTGGCGGAGTGAAACCAAGCTACAAGACCGCTGGTCCAGTCCAAGAAGATGTGTTCCATGAGCCAGCCGGCAGAAATGGAAAGGGTTTCCGGTCGCATAAAGTTCCAAATGGCGTCGAACATGTATTCCTCCTTATTCGGTGATATTTGGGTCGGGGATTGGGGTGTTTAGCCAGCTATCGTCGCCGGTTTTTCTTGCGACTTCCAGAGAGATACCGAAGAAAATCATGGCGGCGATCTCCATGCCGGTCAAGAAGAACTCGTCTGTGGAGAATGGATAATCCTTGAGATATTGAAAGATTAAAGCTCCCGACGGATCCATCTTGAGGAGATTAATGGTTGCCCGTAAATCTTTGAACACTTGATCCTGAAGACGGAGCAGGTCGAAGCCATGAGTGGTTGAGAGTAGCTCTTCATAGGTTGATGGCCATTCTGATGGATCCAAAGGTAAACAAACGGCGGATGCCAGGATGGTCTCTATTGGATAGAGGTAGCCCAGCACGAGCATGTGCAGGTCGGTTTCGGAGACACGGTATGTGTCTAGGGTGGTGGAGTCTTCTTGTAGCAGGAGGGAGTGTATATCCATCAGAGGAGAAGTGGCCATGGCGATGGCGGCGGCGTGTGTATGGCCGACCAAAAGATCCTGAATTACACGTTCGATCAACCCATCGTGGTCAAAGACGGGCAAGAAGGGTGAGCCTTTGAAGACAATCGGAAAGTTGTCGGACATTTGACCTCCTTTGTTAAAGACCTAAGTGCTGATATTATACTCTAAGCCTATAGACTTGACTTTTGAGGCTGATGGTAGTATAATGGCGCCTGTTAGAATGAGTCTGAACGTTCACACAACAGAGGAGAGCAAAATGACTGACGAGGCTGTAAAGAAAATGCTGACTATCGTCACCGCCCTGATGGGGATCCCTACCGCCATTGTTGTGGCACAAGACTTTGTTGCCCTGGGAGGGACGACTTTCTGGGGCTGGGCAGTGTTGATCACTTTTTGGGGATCCACTTTCTCCTGGTGGCAGAACAAATTCCAGAAGGAAGCCGCTCCGTTCATGGTTGGCCTGTTCTTTTGTGGGTTGATCGGTGTTTGCTTGATTGGGTTTGCTTGGGTCGCAGCAGTGGTCTTCCTGCTGATCCTCATGGCAGCGGTCACGAAAGATAAAGTCCTGAAGTAGCGTTTGAGCCCTTGGAGAAATCCGGGGCTCATTTTTTTGTGGAAAAAAGAACAACTTTTACTAAGTTTCTTCTACGGTCAGGGGGATAGGAAAAAAATACTAGCGTGTGATGAGGAAGGGGGTGGGGGTATATTTGAGAAAAAATGAAGCTAGATATTTTATGGGCCGGTGATGATTTTGTTTATAGGTTGAGAAACTTGACAAGGTGTGATATATTTTCCCATAGATAGGGTAATTCCTTCAAAATTTATGAAAAATCTGCTCAGTCGACTGGTGAACAGACGCAAAAAATCTGTCCGCTTGCCGCGAATTATTTCCAGAAATATTAACTCCACTCAGATATCCAAGATGGGCCGACTCGGTCAGAGCTTGGTGGTGATGAGCCGCTAAAATTTGGAACTTATTTATATAGATTGCGGCCCCGCCGCTCGGCGGGGCAATGACGGGGTAGGGACTTTGAAAAGGGAAGATTTTGTGACAGAAAAAAAGCAATATCACCGTAGCCTAACTCGAATGACATTGCTTTTCTTTTTCCGGCTATTGACTGGACAGAAGTCTTTAACCACTTACAGATTAACACTGCAAAAAATAACTGTCAACTGTAACAAAAGGCCTCAGAGTTGGGAGTGATGACCAGTCGGGCAGGCAGGTCGTCACCCCAATTGTGGGGCTTTTCTGTAACGCTCACTTTAAAAACAATAGGAGCTGTCTATGCATTGGGAATATAAATCGTTGGTTCTGAAACCTGATCACGAAGATGACATCATTAACGAAATGGGCGGGGAACGGTGGGAGCTGGTGTCTGTAGTTAACATTGTTCGCAACTCAGCACCGTATCTGAGGTTGTATTTTAAAAGATCGGTTCGATAGTAGCAGAATAAGGAGTGACGCCGATGGCAGAAAAATGGAAATACAAACGGATAGTGGCAGTGAAAAGTGATGGTTTGGTGGTTCAGATCGATGGTGTAGCACAGACAGATAGGCATGGCACGGACATCGATCGTATGTTGGAAATGTATGGTGATGCCGGATACAAACTGATAGCGACCAATGACACCACCTTTGGTGGAACACCGGCAATTCAGTATGTGTTTATGGCAAGTGCCGGTCCCCTTCGGGATTAGCGATCGTTGACCTCTCTTAATGGGAGGTCTTTTTAATGATTTGGGGTGAACGAACCGCGAGTGGTTTGTTATAGTGGAGGGATATGGCGAATGAAAATGCGATGGAAACTTTAGGAAGCGAATCGAGGTTTCAGGAGATTATTAAATACATCAATGATGATTTGTGTTTGAGGATTGAGTATATGAGGCCGAAGGCGATGGAAGAATATTCAAACGATAAGGTAAATGAAGATATGGAGTTCATTTGGTGGAGGATGAAGGATCTGGATGAGGATAAGAAAAAAACAATTAAAGAAGAACTATTAAAAAAAACAATGGGGGCGGGTGGAGCGGTGGAGCGATGGAAAGATCGGATGGTGAAAGATGGATGGGAGAAGGAGCCGGTGCGGTCGTATGACGTGGGTATTAAATCTGCCGTGATATATGCGGAGACAAAAACTAAAATTGAAAGCCTATTGGTCACCGGTGGTTTGGATGATGACCAGATTCGGCATATGATTGAAGAAGCCAAAGGAAAAGGGATGAACTTTTCGGCCGAGTTGAAACTTCTGCGATCGATTGATGGTAGGAAAAAGGTGACAGGCGAGCTTGTCACTAACACAATTGAAAAAATGGCTTCTCTTCAGAAGGAAACTTTTCCGGCGAGTGCGGAAATGGACAAAATGCGTGATGATGGTCTGGTGCTGGCCGCACTAATTAAGGCTTCCGGGGAGGGTATAAACGCCTGGGTTGAAAAACAGATTCTTGAAAGAACAGGGAAAACGGTTGATGGGGTTTTGGGTGGTGTGAGAGAGTACTACAGCAGCCGAGCGACTTACTATACGAAGGCAAGTTTGGATAGTAAAGTATAGCGATTATCCTTGTTTTTTAGACGGTTTGAGGATTGTGATTCCGAGTAGGATACCCAGAAGTGTAAGCGGAACGAAAAATAATCCGATGAATTCCAGATATTGGGGAAGGTAGACCAGCGCGAGAGTTGTTGGTTCGGAGTTATTGGTAATTGGTGCGGGAAGTGACCAGGAGTTGTACCAGAGATTGGTGTCCGCGTGAGTTAACTTGGTAAGTTTTGGATAGGTAAAAAATATTTTGGCAGTAAGTAGCCATGGTGGAAGTTTGAGGTCGTCTTCCGATACTTGTATGGCCTTCCAATAGGGAGAGCGGGTTTGGTAGAGACTGAGGATAGTTATTGGTGGGGAGACGGAGAGGGTGTAGAGGAACTCGGAGGGGTGGGTGATGGAGAGTACTTGGTTCTTGGTTGTTGGTTCTTGGTCATTAGTGCTTGGTGTGGGGGAGGAGAGAGTGATGGATTTGAGGAAGTTGAGAGGGATGGGGCGGATGGTGATGGATTTTAGTAGATTGGAGGTGATGCGATTGCCAATAGATTCGTTGAAAAGATGAAGAGTGTATCCGGAAGTTTCTTCCGGATTGGCAATTGGTTGAATGATGGATTGTGATACGTTACTGTCTACCAGCCTTTCGAAGATGTCACAACGGCGGGTGGCGTGGTTTTCCAGACAGGTCGTCAGAGAGAGCCCCTTTTCGTATCTGGCGTTGAAGGAGAAGAGGTAATTTAAAGCATGGCTGAAATGCCTAAGATTTAGGGAATCACATTCAATCGCATTTTGACTTTGATAGAAGAAGCCTGCCTCCGATACTATTTTGACCGTTTTACCTAAGTTGAATTGATCACAATTTCTGCTTTCCGGAAGAAGGGAGTTGGATTGGGGAGTTTCGGAAACATCAAATTGGGTAGCGGTTAAAGGAAGGGAAACTTGAATTCCGGTGGTGGAGGGGGAGAGGACAATTTCTTGTGAAGGAATATCGGTGATAGAAGTGCGAGTGGAGAAAAGTAAGGGGTGAATTCTTAGCTCAATGTCCTGGTAGCGGATCTCGTGGATCGATTTGGTGTCTTCGGCTTCGAGAACCAAGTTTATCTGCTGATATTTCCCGGTGGCATGAGTAAAAAGAATAGCTTTTTTGGGTGTGGCGCTTGGCTCTAAAGCACTAGACACCTCCTGAGAAATGAAGTCTTGGCCAGAGACATTTACATTGCCGGTGATGAGGTTGGGAGAAGAATATTGAAAAGAGTAGGAGATTAAGTTTTCCGGAGCAGTGATGGGAATAGCTACCGAAAGACAACCATTGACATCGGTTCCCAGAAGAGAAATACCACTTGGTGAAATGATTTTTTCGAGTTTTCGATTTGGTTTGTCGGTGTAACACTGAACCGGTGTAGCCAGGGAAAGTTCGTTTGTAAGTGGGTAGTAGGCGGATTGATTGATGCTAAAGATGGATACCGGAAAGTTTTGTCCGGTGGGAAGGTAGGTAGTAGCTATCTCGAAGAAATCGTAAACGTTTGGGATTTCAGCCGGAAGTTGGAGGGAAAAATACTGATCATTTAATTGAACGATAAAACTTTCCTCCGCCGGAACGGGAATGGAAATCGTCTTGGAGGTGACGTTTAAATCTATCTGCTTGTCGTCAGTAAATATTACCGGGGTGATGGGGGTGAGGCGAAGGTTGATTTGATTGCCGAATTTTTGATATTCGAATTTGACGGGAAGAAGTTTTTCGGTTTCGGTGAGGGAGGGGATAGAGAGAGTGATTGGCTGTTGGTTATTAGTTATTGATTGAGTGATGGAGAGGAAGTTGGCCTTTTCGGTCCATTCTTGACTGGGACGGAGAGAGAGGGAGGAGAAGGGAGTTGTTGGCGCGAGGTTGTTAGTGCTTAGTTCGGAGAGGGAGAGAAAGTTTTTAGTGGGTTGATCAAGAGCTGTTTTGTAAAGAAATATTTTATCGTTGAAGTTTTTGTTTAGAGAGAACTTTGAAGATGAGGTAAGGAATTTATCCAAGGTGGCTATTCCGAGATCGGTTTTACCATCGGGAGAAATGACGTATTTGTCCAGGAGAACCCAATTGATCGAATACTTTTCGATTATTTTTTCAAATTCGCTTTGACTGTTTGAGTAAATAGCTGTGGAAATTTCTTCGTAATATTTCTCGGAGGACTTGTCCCAAACATCAAAAGCTCGGTCCAGAAGCGGTTGTTTGATGCCATGCCACAGAAAACCGGAGCCACGATATCCCCCGCCACGGCGGGCAGGCCAGTCGTAGTAGTTCCAACCCCAGAAAGTATACTGAGGAAAGTTGGCTAGTCTTGTGGCTGGGTCTTGAGTCTTTAAATAAGCGAAAAGATCAAAGTATTCTTGAGGAATAGTTTGTCGCATACTGCCGGAGACTAGATTTCCCGAGAAGGCGGGGGATGTAAAAAGAACAAGGGAGGTGGCTACAGTAAAAAGGGTTATTGGATAGGTGAGACGACTGTGAAGAAAGGTAAAAAGATCAAGTATAAAAATACTACCGATGGCAAAGAAAAATGAAAAGGATAAGGAAAGTGGGATGGAAAATTTGGTAAATGGAGATCTGAAGAGTTCCCCAAGAAGGGGGATAACTTGATTGATAAGTAAACCTCCGCCGAGTAAAAAGAAAAAACAAAGACAGAGAACACTCATAAAAGAGGCGGTCCAGGAGAATTTTTTCTTGAATGAGTAGTAGAGGCCTATGAGAATAATTGAAAAAGTGAGGTAACCAATGATGGTAATCATGGGTGTGGAGAGGTGGTACCTCCAAGTAGAGAGAAGGTGGTCATATTTAAAATTTGGACCCATATCCAAGTAATTGAAGAGATAGCCTTTGATAAAAGCCAGATCCTTAAAGTTGGCAAATTCAAGATTCCGGTAATAAGTCTGAGGGGAGGAAATTTGGTTGATTTTTGCGGCTACCGTGGCTTGACCTCCGCCGGAAAAGACAAAAAAGGCAACCGGTAAAAGCCAATATAAATGAGGGATGATGATGGTAATAATTCCGGTCGAGACGGTTTTTATTGAAATGAGTAGACGTCTCTTTTCCAAAAAATATTCAATGATAAACGGGAGAATACAAACAAAGAAAACCAGAAAAATTGTTTCTACATAAAAGGAAGGAGAAGAAATCAGAGAGATTAGAAATAATGTGGATAAACTCTTGAGGGAGGGTTTACTGATGTAGGAAATTGTGAAAAAGAGCAAATAAGGAAAGGCTCCGTAGAACCAAGTAAATGTTTCAAACGGAACAAAAAAAGTTTGCAGGGTATTAAGGTTCAGTAAATAAAATAGTGCTCCGAGAAAAGAAGCAAATTGGGTAGTTTTGGCGTCGAGTTTATCACGAAATAAGTGGTGATAGAAAAGGAGATAAACGCCAATTGGTCCGGCAACTAAAGGAAGAAATGTAGTGAAGTATCTGATGAAGGAAAGAGGAAATTTTAGAGTTTGCAAAAGAAGAATAAGTAGCATTCGGGGAATATCGGCGGAGTGGGCTTGTCCGCCCAATAACCCCAGCCCTCGATATTCTTGCCAGACGGAATACATTGCCCGTTTGAGATTCATAAGAATGTCGAACTCCGGATTGAGATTATCCCAACCAATGAGAAAAGTTCCCGGTTCGTAATTTAGAAAGGCAAGTAATGAGGAGATCGAAAGAAGCGCGAGCATGGGCCAAGACCGACGGAAAAAAAGCGGCAGGTGACGAATCTGTCGAAGTGGAAAACGATGTTTAGCTTTGGTAATATTCTTAGCCACAAATCAGTTTAGCATTTGAGGGAGGTTATTTGACAAAAAACCGGCACCTGTGATGAGGTGCCGGTGGAGGCTAATAGATGAACCAGACAATGAAAATGTGATCGGTCGGATTCCAGACCGTTTGGATTTCGTGCTGATGAACTAAACTGTTTTCTGCTGGATATCCTCCGAGATAGAAAATGTAATTACTCGGACTGATTTCACCGAAATATAGTTTGGCAATTGAAAGGACAGGAGAGTCAAATACCATTGAATTAAAGTTTGTTAATGGCACCAACTGTCCCTCACGGTAGTCTGTGGTGACAGTGATATTTGTGTAGATGGGGGCAAATAATAGAACAAACAAAATAAGAACAATTAGAAGCTTCAGAGGCTTTTTCATATAACTCCTTGGATAAATTGGGAATGTGGCCTTTGTCCTATATTATATCACTTACAAATTCCTTTGGTATATTGAGGCATGAAGAAAATAGTGATGAACCGGGTGGTGAGGCTGCACCAGAAGTAAGTGGGTACTTGACGAGCCCGGTCGTGCTTATGGTGGGATCTTCGAATAAGATTATGGCTTTTGGTAATGGAAGCGTGGAGATCTCGAAAGCCCTGTTCCCTGACCTTCAACGACAGTCCTTGAAGGTCTCAATCGTAGTCGATGGCGGAGAAATAAATGGGGATGATGTCCAACGGTTCTTCAACGAAAGCGCGATATGAATTGTGAGGCTGGTTGCCGAAGTTGGAGAGAATATCGTCTGGCTGTACCCAAGTTTGACTGAATTTACCCAAATAGTTTGAGTACGAAGAATATTGGTACTCGTCTAACCTACAAGGACTGTCCTTGAAGGTGGGGAGATCAAGTGGATTGCGATGAATGTATTTTGAAAGATGGATCCATTGAGACTCACCTTCGATCTTTACCGCCTTATATCTGTCTTGAAAGAGGTGGCCGATTCGTTTGTGCCGAGTGTTAAAATACCTGACGTATTTTGTTGCCAAGGAACTCATAAAGTTACCCATCGATAAATCGCCGTGTTGTTTTATGAATAAATGAATATGGTTAGGCATCAAACAATAAGCAAGCAGTTCGATTTGATCAGCATAGTTTTTTGGTTTTCGGCTGGGAAAGACCTTCAAGGACAGTCCTTGAAGGTCTTGAAGGTCTGAGAGTTCCTGAGAGTCATGAGAAATGAGATAAAGCTTGAGATATGAAAGGAAGGTTTTGTAATCCTTGTCGTCCTGAAAGATGGTTCGTTTTTCGACACCGCGATTGTATACATGGTAGTAGGCTCCCGCTTCGTATTCTTTGATAGCATTTTTTGAAGGCATTAATTAATGATACTTCGTTGAATATTATTGACCTTCAAGGACTGTCCTTGAAGGTCTTGGTTGCGTTCGGTATGGTTGTGATGGGAAGATGGCAAAGGGCGAGAAGGTTTTTTGGTATAGTGGAGGAATGGAAAATAAAGTAAACAACTCAAAAAATGTAAAAGTAGAAATAGAAATTGGGGGAGTGGAGAATCTGGATGATGCCTTGCGGGTGGCGAGGCTGGTGTATAACCCAAATGAGGAAGAAATTAAGAAGTATCACAATAAAGAAAATTGGAGAAGCAAAATTGAGAAGGATGGAATCTTGGTTGTGGGAAAAGTAGATGGAGAAATAGTGGGGTTCCTGCTAGCATACAAAACAACAGACGAAGTAATGCATGTTTGGAATGCCGGGGTATTGTCAGAGTTCAGGAGGCTAGGAATATTTTCTAATATGTTCGAAGAGTTAGCCGTCAAGTGTCGGCAGGATGGAATTAAAAAAATTACCCTACATACTATAGAGAAGAGTTTTCCGGAGATGTATAAATTTGTGATAAATAAAGGGTTTGTGGAATATGAAAAAGAGTGGATTGAGGATGATAAAGTGGGAAAGGTGGAGAAGAGTAAGTTTGAACTGGAATTGAAGTAGTCACAAAAAAGCCCCGCATGGCGGGGCCTGAGAATCAATCCGATGGGACGACAGTGATGGTAAACTTGCCGTCCAAAGGGAAGATAAAAAAGTATCGGTAGATTATCGTACACTCCACCGAGGTTCCTGATGCTGGCTGACCCTCCGGGAAGTAGACCGAGAATGCATCTTCCAGATACAACACAGAAAATGGTTCAGTCGGTAAGGCGACATAACCGACGGTGCTGTCCTCGTTACCGGGATAATACAATCCCGTCTCAGTGGTGACGATTTGTCTTGATCCAAAGATGGCTATCAAGACGAGGAGAAGGATTGTGATCGCAAGGACCCCATTGATATGTTTTAGTTTCATCTATCGTCCTTTCTTGACAGGGTTGGTGATTGGCAACCCTTGATCGGTTTTGGGGCTCTTACCAAGGAAGCATGTCGCGGATGGCTTCCTGGGTATCTTCAGGAAGCATTGCATACACGTAGAGTGCTACGGTATACAGGAAGACTCCCGAAAACAGAATGGTCATCAAGATCATGACGGCGTGAAACCACCCATGGGTAACGTAACTAAGCGCGTAGGCAGTGAGGCCGCCGACGAGCGCCATGCCTCGAACCAAATTCATGGGGGAAGTTGTCTTGGCAGGCTCTGGGATTACGACGGGTGCTGCCGACACTACGGGTTTTGTAGATTTTCGAGGGGTCATTTTGTCTCCTTAGTCAATGTGAGTATGTCCTATATTATCACAACTTGACGAGAATATCAAATGGTATCAGTTTGATTTGAGACGATTAAGGCTGGACGGTAAAATTGTCTGATTTGGGAATTACGTTTGGAAAGAATTTCATCTCTCCAAGATAGTCGGCAAGAAGCTGGAGAGGAGAACGTATTCCTCTAACCAAAACATAGGTAGGATAAATGAGGAAGTCGGGAAGGAGGGCAATAAGAGAAACTTGAAGGGAATGAATGAATTTCGATTTTAAACTAGGAAGGTAACCATACTTGGTGATGGCTAAGTGTCTAATTTTCTTGGTGGCCGCAAAGGTTTTGATCGGGTTTTTGAAGGTAGCCGATCCAATATATTGACGATATTGAAGGACAAAACAGGATAAATTGTGGTAACTACCGTATTTTCCCAAACGGAAAAAGAGATCGTAATCTTCCGCGGGAGGAAACGCTGAGTTGTACCATATGAAATTTTTGGGCAATAGAGCTCTGTTTATCATAGCTGTGGGGTGTTGGATAGGGTTGCTGGTATAGAGAGCTTCTCTGATTTGTTTGTTTGACTTGGGAAACAGTTTGCGGCCAAGGATTTTGCCATCAATGTCGATGGTTTTGACCTGACCACCAACAATAACGGTGTCTGGGTGTAAGAGTAGATAGTGAAGCTGTTTGGCTAAGCGGTGAGGAAGAGCGACGTCGTCGGCATCCATACGGGCGATATATTGGCCTTTGGCCAATTTGATTCCACGATTGAGAGTGTTGGCGATGTTTAAATTTTTGGGATTTCTGAATACACGGACACGAGAGTCGAGTTTGGCGAATCTTTTCAGGATTTCGAAAGAGTTGTCGGTGGAGCCATCGTCGATAGCAATAACTTCAATATGGCGATAGGTTTGGGCAAGGATACTTTGAATGGCCGCAGGAAGATAACCGTTTCCGTTAAAAACAGGGATAACTACCGAGATGAGTGGCTTGTTTCTAGCGTTTCTCATGTGTCCTATAATAGCACAAATGTGCGTAAAAGTCAAGGGTGGGGAGGGTTTGGGCAAAAAAAAGCCCCTCCAGAAATTCGGGAGGGGCGGAACGGAGAAGAAGATGGAGGTGACGGCTACTCGCCGACCTTTTCGCAGGCCCAGCCAGATAGGCTGGTTTGCCACTCGGCATGGACGGGAACAGTAAGGCCGGCATCAGTGGTGTAGGCGCTGTTGAGAATGGTATCGGTGGCTGTGGCAGGACCACAGAGAACCAGCTTGACACCCCAAACGTGGTCTTGTTCGACCACGTATCCGGTCTTTTGGATAACGTTGTCGAAGAAGTTGGCGGCGACAGTGGCGTAGTGGAAGTTGGTGCCTTCGTAACCGGCCATGATAGTGAACTTGTAGCCACTCAGGACCACATAATGGACAACCTGACCCGGCTGGGTAGTGATCCAGAATTGGCCGTAGTCAGCTTCATTGCCGGTGGGGGAAATGGTGCGCATTTCTTTCGTAGCGCCGGCAGGGATGAAGGAAGGAATTGCCTTTCCTGCATCGAGGTCTTCCTCGTCAGTCGAATAGGTGCGGGTGGTGAGGGAGTCCCACCAGCCCTTGGCCTTTTCAACTGAGGTGTAGCCGTTCGGGATTTCATTCCCGATGTACACCTTCACAGCGTCTTTGGCTTCGGGTAACTGTGCGACGAAGCAGAGGACTTCCGCTTGTGATCCTTCGAGCTTGTAGCTGGAGAAGATCATGGACTGGTAGATGATGTCCATGGCGAAGCCGGGGTCGGTGACCACGATGAGGTTTTTACCGCCGAGCACGGGCTTGACTGTGACGACTGAGGGCATGATCCGGTCGCCGTCGCGCAGGTCCACATAGACCACTTGATTGGTGATCTCGGTGACCACGGTGGCGGGGGTGCAGTCGGAGGTGGGGGCGGCGATGCCGCTTGGGAAGAAGTTGCCGTAGGCCAGGAAGGCCGAGACCAGCAGGAACAGGGCCATCACGATGATGGGCAGAGTTCGGCGAGTGGCCTTGTAGATCCAGAAGCCGAGGCCCAAAAAGATGAGGGCCCAGACCACAAGGACGATCCAAAACAAAATTTGGTTGGACATGGGGTTACTCCTATTGAGATGGGTTCCCCGATTGGCGGGGTAGTGGAATTGAATAAGTTAGCGTGCGTAGATTGAGTTCTACTCTTTTCTCTCCTGGGCTAAAACAGAAGGGAAAAGGTAAAGTTCAATTATTTTAACTTACTTCTTCAGGGTTTTGGCCTTGACGAAGGCGGCTAGGCCAGCTAGGTAAGAAAGTCCGGCAAAGTTAAAGAAAATGGCGTCGGCAGCACCGGTGTCGACCACGATGTGTTCGGTACAAGTATTAGCTTGGCCGTAGACAGGAGTACAAACAATAGTTTTGGTTATCTTGGTGACTGTTTTGTCAGCAGTCTTTTGGCCACCTTTGGTTTCCGAGTTATCTTCGGTAACGGTGGGAAGAGTTGAGATGACACCTTCGCTCTTGGTGGGAGTTGGGGTGACTGTGGGAAGTTCTGGGTTCTTGGTTGTTGGTTGCTTGGTGGGAGACGCTGTTGGGGTAATGATCGAACTCCCAAGCTGATTGGCGGCTATTCCAAAGCGATTTTCCTCACGTTTGGGGATAATGCGCTTGGATAGGGAATAGGTGACAGCCCCGGTAAGAACCAGGATAATAAGGATTATGGGCAAAAGTGATTTCATAGGGGGGAGTATAGCACTATCCTGCCATTCTGTCAAGTATATGGGATAATATTTGATGGGGAATTATCTTTTGGTAACCAGAAAAAGATTGACTTTTTTGTTGTCTTTTGAGGTAACAGTCATGCCTGGTTTACCTGTAATATAGGCAAAACCTCTCCTGATGGTCTTGGGATGGTATTTATCGTAATCTACCAGTAGAAAGTATCGATCACTTAGTGTCTTGATACCAATGGCACAATCTGACCCTTTTTCGTCCGAGAAGCCAGCCGGTAAACACTCCCAGGTTCCAAAAATGGAGGTAGTTACGCTACTTTCCGGATTAGTGGGTTGACCGGGCCGGCTAATGGAAAAGATTTGCCTTTCGGAGATTTGTGTCTGAAGAAACAGATATCCAAAGTAGATAATCACTATACCTAAGACCGCAAATAGTAGCGGGAAAAATATGCTAGTAAATCTGTTTTTGATCATATAAATAAATATATCAGTGATACTCAATCCTTGTACTCTTTGTCGGAGCGCATGTGCTTTTCGACGAGACCCCGTAGGAATACCGAGCGGGGGAGTTTTTTTGTTTGACTAACCCAATCCAGGTATCGACCGATTTCCGGGGAGATATAAAAGTTGAAGCGGACGTCGACTTTTTCCCGGGCTTCTTCGATGGCTTCGGAAAGAGTGCCGGAGAGGTCTTGAAGACTATATTCATGGATAAAGAGAAGATCCTGGCCTTCATCCTGGAGGATGTGTGGTTTGTGACCTTTCAAATAAAGGATGATAACCTGCTTGTTGTTTTGAAGACTGTAGGCAATTTCTTGGCCGATGCCAAAGCTGGGGGTTGAAGCCTCTATGATGATCAAGTCGGCCTGATTCTTGCGCTTAGTCATTAATCGTTGGTTTTCGAGGCTCTCCTTGGGGGTTTGTCTATTGAGAAACTCTTTATTTTTGTTTAGAAGATGATCATAAAGTATGTTGTGCCCGAGATCTTTTAGAGTGCGGACTATAAGGGTATACCGATCCATAGCTGATTTTTCGACATTGCTAATGGGGGCGGAAAAATAGATTTTCATTTATTTTTTGACTATTAAACAATCACTGCATCTGGGCTCATAGGTAATAGAATCGGTGGGGCCGACGAAGTCCGGCATGTTGACGTTCGCCGGTATGCCATTTATCAGGCGCTGATCGAATCGGTCTGCCGGCTTACCGCACATACTGCAAAGAGAATATAGGTGATGAATCTTGTGGGCACGGGTCTTGAGAAGGGCCGGAAAAATGAACTCACCGCCCAAACTGTTATAGTCTAAACCGGCGCAAACAAAGAAACCCCCTCTGTCCAAGAAAAGGTGCAGTTCTTTCAGAAAGTAGCTTTGAAGATCGTGTGGTGTGAGCTGGATTTCGTCCACAATAACAACGTCGTAATCATGAAAAATTTTCTCGATTTGGGACTTGGAACTGAAGCTGATTGCGGGTATCCCTTCTTTGGTTCGAGATCTGATGTAATCTTTGACAACATCTCTACGGTCCACCATCGGCTGGCAAAAGATGACCTGTTTGTTCTCAGGTGGTTTTTTGTTCAGGGACCAATAAAGCTTGATAAGAGTAAGTGATTTTCCGGAACAACTACTTCCGACAATAATTGAAAAGTGACTGTGTTCTATGGGGCTCTTTTTAATTTTTTTGTATAAGAGACTAGAAAGAAGAGTGGCTTTGTTTTCGACAAAAGAATATAGACTTTGACCTGACAATGATGTGGAGCTCTGCATTTGGGTGATTATATCAAGTGTTCGAGAAAAACATAATTTTTGCTTGGACGGATATGTTTTGGACCTGTAGTTATTTTGCCGAGTGAGTAATGGGTGTGTATATTGGGTAATAATTGATATGTAATCATTACACATGTGGTCCTATAGGTTGACATATGAGGCTAGTTTCGATACAATACCCTAATGCCGAAAAAAGAACTTAGTAGAAGAGAATTTCTTAAATTGAGCGGTTTGGGACTTTTGGGTTTGATGATGCCTTTGGGAAGAATTGAACTTTTTGGACCGGAGATTGAGGTGCCACCTGAGGTGAAAAGATGGGGTATGGTGGGTCCGGATCAGAAAATTACACAAAAAGAGATTGATGAAGAGATAGAGCCCAACTTGATCAAACTGATTGACTATATGCCGGGAGTGGTAATCTCTGATTATGCTTTGGCACAGGAGGCAGTTTTGGACCCCTTGATGGCTCTGTCCATGGCGTCTTTGAATGCCGGTGTGAGATTTAGAATAAATTGTGGATTCCGGGATTTGGATTGGCAGGCTCAAGCATATGATAAATCGAAAACAAATGGGGTCCCTAGCGGATACGTGGCCCCACCAGGTCAGTCACAACACCATACCGGTCTCGCGGTAGACTTCCAATCATATGGTACGAGGCCATATGAGGGTAATGGATTTGAAAGCACTCCTGAGGGAAAGTGGCTAGACACGAACGCCCACCGATTCGGTTTTGTTAGAAGCTTTTTGGGAGGAGTAAACCAGAAGCTGTTTACTCCGGAGGAAAGCTGGCACTTTATGTATGTAGGAGAAGATATTGCGGCGGAACACTTTAGAAGAAGGTCGATGGAACCTCATTTGGAGTATTACGAATTTATGAGAGAGATGCAATACATGAAGAAGCGGCAGGAAGATTTGTGGGATAAAAAATATTATAGATACACTTAAGGTTTTCGTGTATGCAGAGATGGTTTTTGTATTATGATTAGTTGTGATGATCTCATTTGTATTTCTGTTATGGATGGCTTTTTTGGGAATTTGGGCCGGAAATCCTGTGTTGGCAGCCAGTGTTTGCGGTACTGGAAGTGTATGTGAGGGGGTATCGACAATTTCTCTTATTAATGGCTGCGTCTATGACGGTGGAGCCGGAGGATGTGTAGTGCCGGGTAGGTATAATATGGAATACACTTGTGATGGAGATTGCAAGTACCCCTTTACCCAGTGGGAGTGCCCATTTAATGCGAGTCCGTGTGAAATTAAAACTAGTAATGTATATCTGGACTGTTGCACTGGTGGCGGCGGCGGAAGTACGTACGTGGCTCCAAAGTGCTCTGATGTAGGATATCCGAATGGCGTACTCACCTGCGAATCGCCCGCCACGAATGTCTGTGTCACCTATCCGACAGAGTGCGATAGATATTTTCCTTCTAAAAAGACTGTCAGCTGTGGAGGAGATTTTACAAAGCTTTCTTGCCAAAAGAACTGTGGTTGCTGTGCTGACGGTGATAATTTTTCGTGTAGTAACACAACTTATCAGCATACTTACTGGATTGCGGGGTGGGTTCTGAATAATAGAGGAGAGATGGTGCCGGCTCCGAATACGTTTTCTTGTAGGACGATTAATGACGTCCATGTTTCTAGCTTGCCATTTAATAGAACTACTGACTGTGTGGTAGACAGATGGGAAGAAATAGTTCAGTGCAAACATACAAGCGTATGTAAAACATGCGGCTGTAAAACTCCCTGCTTTAGCTCTGCGCCTTCGAAACCGGTACTAACCTCACCCGTTAATGGTACTGAGGTAACAGTAGGAAGTGCTATTAGATTGGAGTGGAACGCGATTACGAACTGGGGGACGTCGTGTGCGGTGCAAAATAATCAATATGAAGTCTGTGTGAGTGGAAATCAGGCGGGATGTAACTTGGTAAACTATTTGGACAGAAATCAAAATATCTTTTATAACTGGACACCAACGGTGGCTGATAATTATGTGACTTGGTCTGTGAGGGCGAATAATGGAGCGTTGACGAATGAATCCAACATTAGAAGTCTGTGTGTAGAAGGAGGAGCAAATATTTCGGCATGGAGTGCTTGTAGCAATGTAACCCATCAGCGTACCAGAACATGCACCGAGACCTGTGGAACAGATGATTGCGCTGGGGTCGCGAAGGTTGAGACCTGCCAGGGTTTGGTGCGAGGGACATTGTTTGACGCTTCAAGTATTGATATTTGTCCATCATTTGATCCCAATACAGGATATTTGATTGGTCTTCCGGCCGGGACCAAAATAGCCTCTAGGGATTTTGGAATGACGGATGCTAGCAATACCGCGCCACATCCTTGGAGTCCGTTGTCGGTAGTAAGGACAAACGCGAATGGCAACTTCTCAATTAATGTCTATCCGAACGCGACATATAATTTAAATTTTGATCTTTTGAGCGACATTTATGTGACAACTCCTAAGCTGACCTGCTCTGGTTCCGGAACGCAGGCGGTGGTACCAAATAATCCGAGTAGCTGTCTAACTCAGCCGTGTTCGGTGGTGAACAATATGAGCTTTGGCTTTACCAGAGTATTTGGTGGCTGGTGGCAGTTGGTGGGTGGTAACGCTCATGGAGAAAAAGGAATAAGAAGCAACATTCCTTCGAGTCTTCCGACAGAACAGTCTCTGATATTACCTGACACTGCTGCCGGGAATAGGGTGGGTTTTCTCAGCTATGGAGTCACCAAGACAGCAGACATGCTTGGTTCGAATCCTGGAGCTCAAGTGAGTGGTAAGCGGTGGGAAAAACAGAGTTCGTATGATGGATTGATCTATGACTGGGGATTCTATAACACCAGGTTTAATCTATTTCCGGTGACCAGCTGGAACGGAACTGATCCTATCTCATATGTTGATGGAGGGAGGGGTTATCAAATATTTAAGGCTGATTCTTCTGTGAGTGCATTTAACTATAATCCCTCTGGGTCTCAGAAAATAATTATCCATGTAAATGGGGATTTCCGGGTGACTGGTAACATAGTAGTTCCTGATGGGGCATTTTTGATGATAATTGCCAAAGGGGCTATCACCTTTGGTCAAGGGGTTACTCGAGCGGATGGGTGGTATGTGGCGGATACAATAAGGGTGCCGTGTAAAGATGTCGATGGTGTTGCCGGGTGTGATGGGACAGATGTGCAGTTTCTCGGGAACGGGTCGTTTGTCGGGTGGGGAGGCCTGAATTTTTCTAGAAATTTGGGGGCGGCAAATAACGATACCCCTGCTGAGAAATTTTCTTACAGACAGGATTTATTTACCAATGCTCCTGATCCGGTAAGAGTGTACACGAAATTGTATAAGCCATTTATCCCTTAGTCTAAAAAACCCGCCTGGTGGCGGGAATAGATTTAGGGAATAATTGTGATGGGAGTATCTATAGGTGCCCACTTGAAAAGCCACTCTGCGTCTGGGGTGTACATGTTTATACAGCCATGGCTCATGGGGTGGCCGAAGTTGCTGTGCCAATAGGTACCGTGAAAGCCATAGCCTTTGTGAAAATACATCGTCCAGGGAACGTCGGCCAGGTAGTAATAGTCAATGCCTTTGACGCCACCGCTCATGTCGTCGAACTCGTGTTTTTCGTAAATTTCGTATTCACCTGTGACCGTAGGGTGGTTCGATGTACCGGTAGAGACGATGAATTCTTTGAGAAGAATACCGTCTTCAAAGGTATAAACACGTTGAGTGGACAGGATGACGATAATTTGTTTGCCTTCTAAGATAGTTGGTTCGGGTACAATTATCGGTACGGTGCCAATATATAGCTCTTGTCCAGCGTAAATTAGATTTGCATCTGTGAGGTGATTGGCTACCACAAGATCTTCCATATTAATTCCCAATTTTCCAGCTATTTCCCACAAAGTTTCTCCGGGAAGAACGGTGTAGAACTGAGGAACGGAGGGGGCTGGGGGAGTTATTGGTTCTGGGGTATTAGTTGTTGGTTCGGGAAGAGTTGGGGTGATGGTTGTCGGCGATGGTGTGGTGGTAACCGTGGGTACGGGGGTGGAGGGGAGTGGAGTGGTGGGGGTCGGGGAAATCCCCCCATTCCCCTTTGACAAGGGGGTGAGCAGGAGTAAGACCAACAATAAGATAATAGACAGGACAATTTTCAGACGGTGGGACATAAGTACCTCCTGGAGATAAATTCAAAGAACGTAGGTGTCTCATATGATACAGCAAGGGCGAAAATCTACAGTACGTTCACTTGACTATTTTGCCTTGGTGTGATATGCTATGGGTTATCGTGAGTCTAACAGCTCACACATCCTTTTCAAATTTGGAGGCATAATGCTGATTTTCTTCGCAAAGTTGGTGTTGGCGCTTGGTCTGGCGGCGCTTTTTATCGGGATCGCGGTCTATTTCATTGGACCAATCCTGGCAGAATTAGTTTCACCCGAGGGGATTCAGGGGGCATGCAAGCTCATCGAATCCTGCTCCCCGTAGTTTTTTTGCTCCTCAACCAATTAGGTTGGGGAGCGTTTTTTATGGCTTAGCCGAAAGTTAGAGAATCGTGGAGTGTATCGCGTGGCTGTCTGGTATTAATTGATCCGGTCGGCATAAACGAAGAAGCGCATTGGGGAGTTCCATAACTGACAGGTATACAGGATCAGTTTCGCATTATAGTCGGTAATTTGGGTGCCTGTTTCGGTGGAGTACACTTTGTACTCATATTGCCGCTGTTCCCAAACCACCTTGATGGTATCGCCGACTTTAAGCTGGGGGAGATTGTAGAAAGAGTTTAGTTTGCGGAAAGAGGCGGACCACTCGAGATAGCCCCAGCGATGGGCGGCGAGGATGACGGGCTTACAGTTCTCGAATTTTAGATCGCAGGTGTCAGATGGGGAGCTGAAGTCCGGAACGCGCCAAATACCGGTTTTGAGGATATTTTCGACATCTTCGCCTTCGTGGATTTCACCGCGGACGCCAATCTTGTCGATAATTAAGCCGTTTTCTGTAGGTAGAGAAGGGTAGACAGGGGGGAGTTCGGGACGAACAGTTGGCGGTGGAGGTGGGGGAAGGGTAATTTTTGGAGGGACTACCGGTTCTATTATCGTTTCTTGAGCTTGAATGGCGGTATCGGCTATTGTAGAGGCTAGTAGGTTCGAAGCTTGGGGTGAAAGGCGGTAATAGAGGTGGGGCCAGGAGGGTAGCAGGGCGAAAACGAGGGTTAGTGTCCAAAAAATGACGCCGATGGTGATAAAGAGTCTTTTTTGGGGGGACATAGGATTATTTTACCTCACACAGCTCGTTTAATTTGATTTGTGGATGAACCTGTGGTATATTATGGGTCAGGTACGCCAAATCTGAACATTGAAAGGAAGCTGAAATGAACATTGTTATCGCGATTTTGATCTACTTGATCATGATGGGGGCGTCCGTCTTTTTGGACGTGAGAGCTCTCGGTATGTTCAACCGAAGCATCTGGTTTAAGATCGTCTTCGGTCCGATTATTATGATCGTCCTCGGGTTTGTACTTTACGAGGTTGGGATGGGAATCACATATCCGGTTCGCTTGGTCCAAGTACATCTGTTTTGGGGAATATTGGCGCTGGCCATTGAAGGATATCTTTCTTCCCACTCCAGGCTTGACTACAACGGATGGAGTCTGCGTGACCAGGTGTTGCCGGTGAGAATGGTATTAGGTTTGGGAGTGGTGCTGACCGCTGGCTATCTGATGATACTTTTCGGAAAGCTACTCATGTTACCGGTGTTGCTGGCCTTCTAAGGTTTTTTTGGTCCCCTGCCATTCGGTGGGGGATTTTTGTGGTTTTGAGGAAGATGCACTAATTGGTAGTTTGATGTAGTGTGGAACTCCTATAACATGTACTTGACAAAATATAGCCACAAGTGTTACAATACCCACTAGTTTGATATATTGTTGAGTCAGTTAAAGGTGAAATGGGTTTGGTTTGCAGTGCCACTTTAAAACCGGCGCTGCGGCTAAAGCCTTACGCGTTTCACCCTTTGCTGACTTATCAGTCAAACTAAACCTGCCGGCAGGCAGGCCCCCTTTCCGTCGATTCTAAAAGATCCTCGAAATACTGAGGACATACGTTACGTATTTATCCGAGACAGGAGGCTTGACTAAGCATTTTGCCAATGAGGTAAGACAGCCTAGTCACAATACATATCCTTCGGTTCGAAGTGCGCAAAATATCGTACTCGACCTCCGTCCCTCGAATACGAGTGCGGATCCGCTCCGTGCGACATTTTGCTTGCCCTTCTGCACCGCCAATATTATTAGGGAGTTGACAGAGGATGGATGAGATGTAGAATTAGTTTGTTGGTTGACCGATTCCCCAAATACACAGGATGAATTTTCACTTCTTAAGTCTCATTTAATTTAATCAATTACTCCCTATATTCTTTTATGGCCACAAAAGCCAAAACATCTGTTAGTAAGCCTAAAGAAGAGGCTAAGAAGGTTATTCCCAAACTTGAAGAGGTGGATACCGCTCCTAAAACGAAGGAGGAAGTTTCTGCCCCTGAAGAGGTGGAAGAGAACGGTGTAACACAGAGTCAAGGTGACACGGTAACACAAGGAGAGATCAAGGGTATTGGAAGCACGGAAATCCAGGAGGGAAAAGAGGAAGGTGTGGGTGAGAGAAAGCCCTATGTGGTGCCTCCCTCCCCAAACGCCTCCGCTCAGCCTATAAGATCGTTTGTACGGGCTCCCTTACCTCCGCGCGTGCCATTTCAGCCAAGATTCGCTCCGGTACGGCCTGTGTATCAAAGAACTGCCCCAGAACCGGTAATCACCGAAGAAGTGTCCGGAATTTTGGAAATGACGGGAACCGATGGCCGGGGAATACTTCGACATGGCTTTCGTGCGGGTGAAGATGACATCTTGATCCCTTCAATGGTCAGCCGGTTGTCCAAACTTCGTGCCGGAGATGTGATTACAGGATTGGCACGCCGACCCAAGGAGACCGAACCTTACTGGACCATGATCCAGATAACAAAAGTTAACGGCGAAGAACCGGCCAAGATGTTTGACCGTTTCAGGTTTGAAAAAGGCACCCCAATTTACCCATTTGAGAAGCTAAAGTTGGAAACCGGAAAAGAAATTCTTTCAACACGGCTGATTGATTTGTGTGCGCCGATTGGCAGAGGACAGAGAGGCTTGATCGTGTCACCCCCAAAAGCGGGAAAAACTACCGTAATTAAAGAAATTGCCAGTGGCATAGCTTCTAATTATCCCGAGATTCATCTGATGGCGGTTCTTGTCGGAGAGCGCCCCGAAGAAGTAACGGATATTTCCAGACATATTTTGGCGGTAACTAAGGATAGCACCATGCCTGGTGAAACGGCGGCCAGTAACTTTGATGAGAAGGCTGAAGAGCAAACTCGAGTGGCTGAGATGGCGCTGGAAAGAGCTAAGCGTCTCGTTGAAATGGGGAAGGATGTGGTGATCCTGCTAGACTCGGTCACCCGTTTGGCCCGTGCCTATAACTTGGCTATTCCTACATCAGGAAGAACTTTATCTGGTGGATTTGACCCGGCCGCTTTGTACCCACCGAAGAAGTTCTTTGGAGCCGCTCGGAAGATCGAAGGTGGCGGAAGTCTGACCATAATTGGTACGGCTTTGACCGATACCGGAAGCAGAATGGACGACCTGGTTTATGAAGAATTTAAGGGAACCGGAAACATGGAGCTACATCTGGATCGACGGCTGGCTGAGCGCAGAATCTACCCGGCCATTGATGTGATGAGATCAGGAACAAGACGGGATGACCTGTTGTTTGACTCAATGGAATACCAGAGTATCATACTCATGCGCCGAATGCTCGACATGCTGGGGGATAACGAGAGAACCGAGGTGCTGATCGGGAGACTAGCCAGAACTAAAAGCAATAAGGAATTTTTGGCGAGCTTGAAGGACGGGGGGTAACTAAAGAACTCAAGAACGCAAGAACTCTAGAACTCAAGACAGAAAAAGGGAAAAGGACAAGGAAAACTCCGCCAGAGGCGGATCAGCCTGTGGCTGAAGGTAGGAAGGTGGAGTAAACCCCTCTCGGCTACACCGTCTCTCCCCTTGACAGGGGAGAAGGTGCCTGGCCTTGACACAACAGGCTTGGTGTGATACTATAAGATACGTTTCGTATCGCAAAATTGATAATTCAATAGGAGACTCTCATGGACATTATCGAGGCTTTCTTCAAAAGTACTCAGTGGGAAAAAATTTTAACCGATCTTTGTGTTCTCGAACGACTCAAAAATAGTATTGGTATGGCAAATGCGGTCAAAGTTTGCCGGTATTGGATCAAACAATCAGGTGAACCAGACTTGTCCCGCTTAAAAGAGCAAGCTGGTCGCTATACTCTTGAATCTCCGCCAACACGTCTGCTTGAACAGCTCTGCAATCAGGAGCAGACAATGGAATACGTGAAGCGGTTTGTAACGGAGAACGGTGGAGAAGAATAATTCCGTTCGCAAAATTAACATTCATAGAGGAGAATCATCGTGGAAACAAACTTATATAAACAGCTTCGTTTGCACATCGAACGCGGTAAGAACGTGGTCACATTTACCGGACCGGCTGACGTCATCAGCTTTGGCCAGGAGGTCATCAAAGTATACACAGATTCACCAATCACTCCAGACGCCAGCTCTTTGCTAAAGTTTGTTCAAACACACAAAGAACAAGGAGTGGCTCTCGCTCAGGTGATTCTCACCCTCAAGGGTTGGCTTATCACTCATACAGGTGAAGCGACCATTCGACCAATGATTCAAAAACGGGTTTACGATCTGTCGCAGTTTTATATCCGAATCCTGTTGAATTTGCGCCTGATCGCGAACTTGGCTACTGTCGGTCTGATCGAAGATAATGCTATGACGGTAAATAATGCAAAATCCACTGCAAGCCAAATGATGAAAGACGTAGAAGAGATGACGGCTTTCGTTTGTTCAGACTTTGTTGCTTAATTCGGTAAATCGGGGATGGGCTATAAGCCTGTCCCTTTTTTGTGGCAAAAAAACCGCCCCGGAGGGCGGTATGGCGAACTGAAAAGTTATTAGGGGCAGGAGAGGCTAGTGCCAGTGGATAGCATCGCTCTGTAACTGTCGACGCTGACCACCGAGTAACAGGTACTTAGACCTGTTTTGATGACGAAGAAGAAGGCAATGACGTCGCCTTCTGCATCCACCATCGGCGTGCCGCGAAGCACATCGTCGGCTTGAACGTTTTCGGACGCCTGTACGGTGTCCGTGTTGTTCGTGCCTGAGATGTTGTTGCAGGCGGCGAAGGCCACAAAGACGAGTATCAGGCCAAGTAGGCAGGCGACCACGCGTTGAAAACGAGTGAATTTCATATTGACCTCTTTCTTGGATTGGTTGGAATGTTCTTTCTTACTGTCCCATAATACCATATGGGCGTGGAATTGTCAAGTTCGAAAGTCAAGTGTTCGTAACTATAGGTTGATGGAAATGAGTCAAGATGGTAAAATAGTCGGGTACGTTCGTTGAAAATCCAAGAGTAAGACATAAGGAGAACCCATGGGTAAAATAGGCTGTATTACGTTAAATGGCAGAAAGGTTTTTTCGGTTGGCCGAGGAATTGTGTCGGCACGAGGGGACTTGGTTATCTTTTCGGATGGATCTTCCATCAATCTCAAGACCGGGGTGGTGACCAATCTGTCACCGGAACTACTCTTGTCTCTGGATGAAATTCCGGCCGGGTATCAGGTGCCTGAAGTGCCGAAGCCTGCAGAGAAAAGATTTCAAGGCCGCATTCTCAGTCTGGTGGATATTGAGCGCACGGTAATAATCGAGCCCCATGATAGCGGGGAAATTGTGATTCCGGCCACTTTGGGAATCAAGTCCGATCTCAAACAAGGCGTCGTGACCATCACCCCGACCGAGAACAATCCGTGGGCAAACATCTCGATTTCAAATGTCCAAGGTATGCGAATTGGCTTCAACATCCTTTCCATCGTCGGAAGTTTGTTGGGCGGGTTCAATGTGCTTGCATCCGGTGAGGACACGTCCGACTTGAAGATACAGGTACCTTATGGAACCCAGATTAATTTGAAAAACTGCGAAGACGCGGTGGTGGGTGACACGGGTGGAAATGTAATGGTCGTCAGCGACGATGAGGTGGACCTGAAGGTAGGGGCCGTTGAAGGAGTTGACGTCAAAGCGTCCGGAGATGTTTCTCTCGTGGCCTCAAAGGTAACCGGGGTGGTAAGGGTGGCTTCGGACGGAGACGTGGATGTTTCCAATCTGCACGGATGTGCCGGATTGACGATTACTGCCTCCGGAGACGTGGATGTGGTGTGCGGTGAGATTGTCGGAAATGTGGTGGTAGCCTCCGATGGGGATGCGGACGTCAACCTTCACCATTGCTCCGGAAATGTAAAAATCACCAGTTCGGGGGATACCGTTCTAAAGGCGGTAGAGGTGATCGGTAACGTTACCTCAGTTTGTGAAGGTGATGCACAACTCAGCGTCGATAACTGCAGGGGAACGATGGACGTTAAAGCCGATGGTGAAGCAAGCGTTGTCTCTCGCACAGCCATGAAGAATCTAAAATTGACTTCCGGAGATGATGTCAGCGTATCCGTTAGGAGCCTGGTAGGTGCCATAACGATTGCCGCCGATGGTGATCTGGATCTGATAGTGGCCGGCGGGGATATAGGCGCGGTGACCCTGAATGTAGATGGGGATGCCAGCGTATCAATCAAGACGATCATCGACAGTATCAAAGCTATCGTTGAGGGCGACGGAACCTTTAGGGTTCAGGGTTGTTCGGGATTTCAAAGAATTAAAGTCGAAGGCGACGACGATATTGAAATTGGATAGATTTACAAACCACTCGAAAGGGTGGTTTTTTGTATTAAAAAAAGACCCCGCGGGGGCGGGATCTTTGGTTGAAGTTTATTCATCCTGAGTGGCTGAGAACAAGAACTTTACATAAAGGTATTCTTGAATAGCTGTGTATTGCACGATGCCGAGGATCAGGAAAATTAAACCTAGGCCTATCGAACAAATCGAAAAGCTCCATTGCCAGCCCAGAAGAAAGACGCCTACAAACCCAGGGGCCATGAAGAACGAGGACCCTGCGTGTAGGAGTCTGAGAACAAAGACCATCCATTTTCCTTCGGTGGTTTGGTCGTCCACCTTGAGGTTCGGGGAGATCTTGGTTACCATCTCCGGCCAGTACTTCTTGAATACCCAGATCGAATAGATCCAGGTAAATACTGAGACCAGGAAACTGGACCAGATCAACAGAATGGTTACTAATACAAAACCCTCGGACCTTCTGAGTATAAGGCCGAGAATCAGTGGGATGAAGTACACCCACCATAATTGCCGAATCTTCTCTTGACTGTGCTTCATTTCATCCATGGAATCTCCTGTGGAGAGGGCATCTCCGTTTGTTGAGAATGAGTGATTTGGTTAGAAAGGGGCGACCTCTTAGAACGTGTCTTATAGTATCACGAACCGAAAGATATGTCAATAAAAAGCCCCGCACGGTGCGAGGCTGAGTGGTTATTTGAGTTCGAACTTGTTCATGGCTGTTACGAGATGCTCGATATCTTTTGGTTCGATACCTATGAGGTACTCGGTGATCGGAGTGTTGTCAATCATGATGATTTTGGCAATAGCCACGTAAGTGGGAATTTTTGAGCCGTAACTCATGACTCTTGAGATGAGGATGTGGCAAGAACTGCCGTGGTGGATCATGTCCACACGCATGAGCTTCAACTCACCTCTGAGGAAGTTGGCCAAAGCGGACATGGATGGGTTCATCGGCTATTTTTCCTTTTTGATTTCCTCGACGGGGAGTGGGGTGCTGGCTTTGACGGCCGCGATGATTTGGTCAAATTCAGCATCGGTGCAGATAAACCCCTTGGCGGGTGGAAATGGCACTCGGAAGATTTCGACCTTGTCCGAGTACACATAGACCTTGGCATAATTCGGAGGTCCGAAGAGATTGCGCTTGCGTGCAGGTCCGAAGATCCTGATGACGCGGCGTTCTAGACTGACCTCACTATGAGCGTGGGTGGTCCAGCTATTCGGTAAATTGGCCTCAATTTTACGTCCTAAAATAGGGATGAGTCGGAAATCCAACATGAGTTCTCCTTTTTGAATTGAAAAGACCTGCAAAATTACTGCCCTATAATAACATGGGGCTTGTTAATATGCAAGATTGATCGTTGACAATGAACCCATAATGTGATATGCTAACAGCTGTATTTCTATCCACCGCACCCTCGTGCGGATCCTTGACAATCTATTTGAAATAAGGAGAAATTCGAATGAAGATTAACCGTTTGTACGTGCTTGTTCTGGTTCTGGCCTTGGCCATTGCCGCCTGTGTAGGTCCCTCGTCGGAAACGTCACAAACCTCGTCCGACCTTTCTGTTGTGGCTGGTCCAAACGCCAAGCAATTCCTCGGAGACAACTACGAGTCTGAGGGTTTGCTCCAACAGTTCTACAAGGAAACCGGTAACAAGGTTTACGTTGAATACCTCGACGGTACTGATGCTGAGGCGATCAAAAGTGCCTCACTCGGCGTAACTCTCGACAAAAAGACGGCGGAAACTTTCGATGCCTTCATCTTTGACGATCAGCTCTTCGGAGCAGGACTCAAAGACATCAGCTTCCCTGCACGCGCGTTCGTGGGTGTTTGGATAAGACAGGATAAGGCAAACGATCTTGGCCTAACCGTCGTAGACCCATACCTCACACACGAACAGTTTGCCCGAATGCTTGAAAGCGGTGGTCTCAAAATTGTGACTGCCCCTGCCAACAAAGGAACCGCAGCCGCTCTGGAGTTTTTTGCTACCATGGCATACTGCTCCGGCAATCCAAGTTCCCAGCTAACCACTCAAACCGTTCAGGATTCCAAGGACTGCGGGAAGCGGATTTATGACTACTTCGCTCGTTCGGCCGGTTCTACCGACGATGCTGTCAAGATGGTTTTTGACGATAGCATCAACGGTTCGAATCTGTTCGATGGCGTTATAGCCTACCAATCCAGCTTCGCCGGTGAACAAGGTCTCAACCAACAGCTCGTCAACAAAGGCAAAGTGCCTTTCCTCTTTTTCTACTTCAAAGATGCCTCTCCCATGGCCACTATGATCATGGGGAATACGGGCAACTTATCTGAAGCGGAGAAAAAGGTCTACGATGAGTTTGCGGCTTATCTCCTCACCGACACCTCTCAGCAAGCTGTGGCTTCACACGCCCTTCTGCCTGGATCGTCTGCTTTTGGGGTTTCTCCCGATTACAGCGCTTTCAGGGCTGATTGGGGACTGACCGTGAATCCTCAAAGCACACCCATCAACCCCCCCGTTTATTCGGTGGCAAAGCAGGCATTGGACATCTACCGCGACTACTACAAACGCGTGAAGGTGGTCAAGGCTTGCGTCGACGTTTCGCCTTCTATGTTCCAAGAATCCATGAAGATTAACGTCAATGGGAAAAGCTGGGATGTACTTCGAATTCAAGCCCTGAACCGTGCATTACTGAAGATCACCGATTCACAATGGCTGGTCGACAACAATATCGTCCCCGGCCAGAACGATGTCTTTGACTATTACTTCTTCAGTAGTGGTACAACCGGCTTGGTGACCGAGACGATCGGTGTGAACACCAACGTCGCCGGGGACCGGATCAACTCGATCTTGGGGCCTTGGAACGACGCCGACCCTCGAATTTGGAATTCCGATCAGGTTTGGAAAAATCTGGCCCGTGAATTTAACGGTTTCCAGCCGAATGGCACGGAAATGTTTGAATGTGCCAACCTCATGCTTCAGTTGATCGAACAGGGTTTCAACCCCGAAATCGATTACTATATCGTGATCCTCACCGATGGCGAAAACATGAGTGGGATGAATGCCGATCAGTTTTTCGCGGCTTGGAATTCCTTCTCGGGAAAGACAAGCGTGACCGTGATCGGCATTGCGTTTGGAACTAAAGGCAAATCGATCAACGCCGTATACACTCAACAGTTTGGTGGCAACACCTACATGGGTGATAATGACGAAGGTTTGCTCAATGCCTTCAAGGCGATCTACGGTCGCTAGTTGTCCCAAGGGGGGAGGTTTGTAACCTCCTCCCATCTTCTTCGAAAGGAGGAAAAGATGAATAGAGTTCCCGAAAATGAGTTTGGACTGCGGGACGTCGTGGCCATTATCGTCTTTGTAATCGCCTTTATTCTGTTCGCGTGGCTATTACCGGACCAAAAGTGGCTCACTGAGTCTGTGGCGGGCTTGCTCATGATCCGTATCGGGCTGTCCGCTTTTATCTCCGCTCTCTGCTGGTTCGCTACGTTGAAATTTCTCGTTCCCAGTGACCAAGAGATCATCGATCTCGACGTCAAACGTCAAAAGGACGGTGGTCTGCGAGAAGTCGAGGAAGACGCCGCTGAAATAAAAAGCACCGGTTTTAAACTCGGTCCCGAGTATTCTGACCGAGTGGTGAGCCTGGGCGAAACTATTGGGCGTATCCATAAAAGTCTCAAAGATGAGGATCTCGGCTCGATCACCAAAGTTGAGGGCAAATTGTTCCGCTTTGTAAACCTACTCGTGGTCTATTTGGCCTATGAGCAGGGAGCGAAGCGAACGACCCCAACCAGATTCGCCGAACTGAAGGCGACTTTCGAGTCCGCCCTAACCCTCACCATCACGGCCATGGATAATCTGGAGTTCAACATGACCGATCCCGACTTGTCCAAAGCGAAAGTTTGGGAAAAAACTCTGGAAGACCTCTACGAAATAGATGGTCTTCTTCTATCCAAGAGTTCCAGAAATGCAACTGATGCAATCAAAAGGAGATCGGAATGAAGAAACGTTATTTGATTGGCCTGGGTGCGCTCGCGGCCGTCATCCTGCTCGTTTTCCTCGTTTTTGTCTTGCCAGTTTTGAACCCGGATTGTACCAACAGTGTGGGTTTGGGTGGCAAGCAATTCTTCGAGAATACCCGGATGGTCGAGCTGTTGAAGGGCGCAGGATACTGCACGGAAGTGAAGACCAACTCCGGCTATGACAGCTACCCCCAAAAGGGGAAAGAAGACTACAGCGGTATTGGCTTTATCCAGGCAGGAAGTATCACCTTCAAGTCTGAGATGAACGCCAAGTACACCGGTGCTCCCTACAATCTTGGCTCGGGTGAATTTCCGAGTTCAGGTGCGCCAGTAAAGATTATGGCGGAATATATCATTGGGCAATCCCCGATGATGATGTGGCTCAAAGACGATGCGGGTTATTTTTCCGAATTCGTCAAAGCCGGCTTTGTGGTCTGCCAGGGACAAGTTTGCTACATTGATCCGCAGCACGTTTCCATCTTGGTTGACGCGGCGATCAATCGCCAGACCTGGACGGAAATCGGGATCAACATTCCCGGAACTGTCAACCTGGGTGTGCCTACCGGCTCCGGTGGACGTGCCACGACAGCCATGCTCCTCTCTTGTTGGCAGAAGTCAGCCAATGGAGAGTTCTGTGGGGATATGCTCACCCCAGAACAGATTGGGACCGACTTCTATCACAACGCATACGATGCGCTGTTCTCCGGTGGCGGTCAAATCCCGGCCGGAGACGATTCGCTCGGCATTGCGAAAGCATGGTTCCCCCTACCCTCAAACCAGACCCCGACCGTGGCTTTGTTCGCTACGGAATCGGCCTATGCAAGCTGGTTCAAGGAGCTGAAGACCAGTTCTCAGGCGGTGGTCCATGATCAGCTGAAAGTCCGTGGTGTGTATCTTATGCGTCCGATCATGACCACCTTCACTATGATCTGCTTCACTGAAGAGTGTAAGCGGATGGTGGAGTCTGTCTATGAGACGGACGCCTTCCAGCAAATCATGTCCGAAGAGTTTGGTGTCCGGTCCGGTATGTACACCAACGCACCGACCTACGCCGGCGACTTCATTGATCCCGCCGGTCACTATACCCCGATGGTATTTCCTCTTCCGGGTGTGACCTCAACGATCAGCTCGTACAACAAGTCCTACGGTAAGTAGTAGTTCTCAAAAAGGTGACCTGATCCTCACCTCAAAAGGGTCAGAAAAAAACAAGAGGAGATTTTCCAATGTCTAATCTAAACATGGCTTTGCCCGAAGACAAGAACCTTCCCGCTGTCACCCTGCTCCAGCCCACCGAGGTTGCCCCTGTCGTTTTGGCCTCGGGTCTCGTCAAGTCTGCCCAAGACCTGCAGTTCCGTCCCCTCACGGGTGACGATCTGGCTTTGGTCAAGAAATGGGCGAGGGAGTTGATCCCGGCCGATCCGAATGAGCCCCCCGATTACATCAATATCGGCGCGGCCGAACTAAACCAGCTCACGGGCGCTTCCCGTAGCATGCTGACCAACCTCTCTGTGGAAGAAATGCAGAAGGTGCGCGCAGTGGCTGGATTGGTGCTGGCGAAGGTGCAGAGCGTAGATGTTTCCAAACTCAGCCCCAAAGCCAGAGCCAAGTTGCTGGGCTTCAAGGAAACACTGAAGGACATCGTCCGTCGCATCGACGCCTTCTTCAACCGGTACCGCACCGTCCAGGGCGAGCTCGACAAAGTGGTCAAGCAGATCGTTGAAATGCGCGACCATCACATTGAGCTGAAGAATCAGGCCGACCAGATCGGCAAGGAGACGAAGGGCAGTCGCAATGTCCTCCGCGTTTCCGTCGAAGCCTGCAAGCTTTTCCTCAAGGACACCGGCTATCCTGTGCGCGATCAACTGATCCAGGCTGTCGACGCGGATCTCGCGGCTTCCAAGGAAAAAAGTCAGCTTCCAGACGAAAGTCTGTCGGAAAAGTTGGCTGCCTGGAAGAACTACCTGGTCATCGTCGAAGGCTACATGGCTACCATGGAAGGCGCCGTGATCGATGCCACCCAGGCTTTCATGGGTCTGGAAATGCTCGAGCAGAATGAGCGTATCATTGCTCAGACGCTCAATAACCTGATCGTCTTCACCATCCCTGCCTGGCAACGCATGATCGCCATCGCTTACATCGCCTCCATGGGCGAGCAGACGGCCGAGTTTGTGGCCAAGCAGAATGATGTCACCAATCAGATGCGCAAACAGACGGCAGACCTCCTGAAGATGTCGGCCGCCGCCATTGCCAAACTGATCGTCACCAATAGCTTCGATGATGACTCGCTGGAGTACATGACCGTTGCTTTGGTTGAAGCTCTCGACCTCATCACCACCGCCTCTGTCGAAGCTGAGAAACTCCACGACATCAGCCGCCAAAAGGGCTACAAAATGGTTGAGCGCGTCAATGCCGCTCGTGTCAAGTACGGCAAGTCCGGCAAGAACGCCTAAGTTTCAAATAGATTTCCGAACTACCCCCTACAGCAATGTAGGGGGATTTTATTGGCAAAATGGTGCGTAGACTATCCTATATGTGTTATAATATGCCTATATCTTTGATCCATTGGAGGCGTACATGAAAAAGTTAATCCCACTCTTGTTTTTGGCCCTTCTGCTGATGGCTTGCGCACCGGATAGCGCACCGGGAACACCGACGGAGATCCCAGCGACGGAAGTTCCTGTCGAAGTAGTAGTAGAGAACACCACCACTCCGCAAACGGAGGTGATGGTCTTCTTTCGCTACTCTTACACGAACGTCATTCCTCGGTCCTTCTTCTTACAGGGCACTGATGTGGAGCGGGAAACCGTGACCTTCCACAAAGTGGCTGGTAATTGGCAGTCGAAGGACCTTAAACCGCAGACCGCCGAACTGGGACCATTATTCGGTCTATATGTAACCAAGTTTGAATATAGTAATCCTGACTGTTTGTTCAAAGGGGACTACAACGAGATCATCACTCAATTCGAGGTAGTGCCAACATGTGAGACGATTCCGTCTGAGCTATCTGTGGAGGTAGAGTTTGGCATTGAAAACTGCGAACGAGCAAGCTTTGGTAGTCTCGTTTGTCAGATTGAAACCGAGAATGGCAGTCTCAGATACGCCCTCAACGGAAAAATTGATAAATTCCAGTTTATCGTGGACGGGATGTATAACTTTGTCTACGAAGACTGGATCAGGATGGCTCTCGCCGGACTCGGCTTCGACCCATTACCTGAGAACTACTTCGATGACATTATGCCCGGCCAGAATAATGTGATCCTCAAGTCCAGCCAGGGAGTGGAGGGCCAATGAGACGATTTAACCAAGCGAGATTCTAGACTAAACTTTGACCCCCTTGATAGGGGGTCTTTTATTGGCGAAAATTGGCCTTTGGCCACTAAAAAACCGTCTGATGAACAGACGGTTGGATTTCTCCTAGTATCTTCGACTTGGTTCAGAGGGTACGTTGAGTGCGTACCCAACTTCCATGAGTATGAAGGCAATTATGCCCCAGGCGATTGGAGGATTGTCTCCCCAGGATCCGCTCCAGCCGAGTGATTGGAATAGGCCGCCGAACCAGGTGGGTAAGGTGGCCATCCACATGACCAAGCCAGTCCAGAGCGTACCGAGTAGGATGCCGATACAGACGGCGAATATCACATGCCCCAGCCAGTGAGTTTTCTTTCCTTCCTCGGCCTTTTTGTCCAGAATGGTAGTCAACCAGCGAAGTCCGGCGCCAATGAAGAGGGGGGCGGCAAAACATACCCCGATCTGCATGATGACCCAGAGAATCAGTTTCAGAATATTGACGATGATCCACTTGTAGACCCAGACCGCAATGACTGCGAAGAATGCATAGACATGCCTCAAGGCGACGGAAACCGCTGGAATGAAGATCATGACCAAAATGAGGGCAATTAGCCCAATTGCCACCATAATGGCGTTTGCGTGCCACTGTTTCAAGTTCAAATTGCGCATGCTTACCTCTTTTTTTGAAAGAACAGGATAGGGATACTTACATGGTGATTATAGACCTATAACTATCACTTGTCAAGGCCTGTGATGGGGTAAGAAAAGCTTCTGAGTAGTTTGGTGGAATAAGATTGCCCGAAGATACTGAGAGCCTGGGGAGAGGAAACCAAGCCGTGTTGTTTGAGAATGGCGAGAGTATAACAATCGGAACTATTTGATGGATTCCCGCCTGCGCGGGAATGACAGGTTTTGGGGAGGAGAAGGTCGTAGGCTAGGGAAATGGTGCTTTCGCCACCGGCAGGGGTAGTTTGCCAGAAGCCGATCTCGGTGAGGTCGTACTTGGGAGTTGTTAGTTCATAGTTATTAGTTATTGGTGCGGGGGAAGGAGGGATGGGGTCGGGGAGGGGTGGGGAGGAGAGAGGGGAGCGCACGACTGAGATGTTTTTTGCCTCCAGAGGCACATAGAAACGGAGGTAAGTGATATAGTTGCCGCCATAGTGGATGGGTGGGTTCGGATTGACTGCCGGGGAGGAGTTGGAGAAGTGGACGGTGACAGAGTGGTGGATGGAGGGAGTTGTTAGTTCATAGTTATTAGTTATTGGTTCGGGGGAGAGAGTGATTGTGTGGATAGTGGAGCGGGTAATGAATTGGTTGGCTTTGTTGGCACCCAGATTGGTCTCGACAAGAGAGTAGGTGTCGAAAGCCTCGGGAGACAAAACACCTGCGAGCTTTTTTTGTTCCAGGAAGGATTGAAACGAGAGATTAGACGAATGAATCATGATATTTTGATTTATTAAATCCGTATACAATATGTGTGCTATCTTAAGTTTTTTGGTGATAGAAAGACTGTTTGCTTTCTTGATTAGGGCCTGTCCGACGGCGGTGAGAGTGTCTTTTTTTTGGGTGGAACCAGGGAAGAAATTCATTTCGGTCTTGCCTTGGAGAAAGAGGTACAGATTATCAGGAGTAATCTGGGCTGAGTATTCGGGAACCTGAAAGGAGCCTATTTGGTTTAATATCTGCTTGATGGTGGTGAGATTGACGATTGAAAGGACGTCGGGGTTGATTTCCTTGCCTTTTTCCAGAAACCAGCGGATATTGGTGGCTGAAGTGGGAAAATCCGGCTCCCAATCGGCGTTGGCTAACTCCCAAGTGCCGTGGCCGAAGGCTTGCTGGATGGGTTCCGGTGGAGTAACGTGGCCGGCGAGCTGGCCATTGGGGACGTAGATGTCTTGGAAATTCAACTCCACTGATGGTTTGGGAATTGGATTTCCAAGAAAGAACTCAAGAACGCGAGAACTCAAGGAATCAAGGCGGGCAGAAGAAAGGAAGAGCTTGGCGTAGGAGCCGGCAAAGCCGCCATTGGCACGCATCTCGGTGTCGTTACCCAGTAAAACAAGATATGAAGTGGGTTTGTCAACGCCAAGAAGGTAGCCGGTGAAGGGAAAAAAGGGACGAATAACTAGAGTGAAAGGTACGAGAAGGATGATGAGAACTGAAAAGAAGATGGATAAGGATAAGAATATAAAACGCTTCACAAGTCATTATAAGTGAGATTTTTCCACTTCGGTCGAATGACGAAGGAAAGGCAATAAAAACCCTCCGCCAGCTTGGCGGAGGGTCGGTGTAACTATTCAGATATTGCGAGGCATAACCCGAGCATCGCCTCGCGGGCGTTCTCATCGAACGCCGTGACTGGACCTGTCACTACTTCGATAGGTATAATTTTGAAGTAATGAAGGTTCGGTTTCCCCTCGAAATTTGACCCCACGGTGATTCTCGTGAAGATCATCTGCCCCCCCTCCTCATAGACTGCGTAGTAGACGACAAACGAATCTGAGAGATTGTACGGTACCTCTTCGATCGGTTCGATTTGAATTTTGTATCCTCCGACACCATATCTTGGCGTGACGGTGGAGATATTAATCAGAGGGCTAGAGTCGTATTCCGACACCTTTCCCCCGCAGGCGGAGAGGGACAGGGACAGGATGAGCAAGATCAGAGCGAAATAAGAGAGTTTCATAAGGGCTCCTATGGGTGTGAATCAGAAAATTAATGTAGAATTAGGCAGTAGTATATCTTATAGTGCGTAAAATGTCAAGTTTGGGGTGCGTAAACGAGGCTAAGGGGGTAAACTAGAGGGATGGATTGGAAGGAAAAGCTAACTATTTCGCCTCTTTATGACTGGTTTGGGAAGCGGTCGTACGCCCAGAGCGGGGAGGATCTGATTGCCTGTGGGGAGCTGGGGGGTGATAGATCTCAGAAAAGGAGAGGTGGGAAGGGGTTTTATGTAGATGTAGGAGCGTATCACCCGAAGCTGTTTTCGAACACGTATTTGTTCTACAAGAAGGGATGGAGAGGGATTTGTGTAGATCCGAACCCACAGATGGAGGAACTGTATAGAAAAGCAAGGCCAAGAGATGTGTTCGTGAATATGGGAGTGGGAGGGGTAAAAGAAAACAAGAACTCAAGGAACCAAGAACTCAAGACAATTAAAGGTGAAAGTCAAAGAACAAAAGAAGAAGGAAGGGTAATGGAGTATTTTATGTTTGAGGATGGGGCGGCGAATACTTTTTCGCCGGAACAGGCAATAATAAACCAAAAAGTGGGAAGGAAGCTATTGGGAAAGCAAATGGTCCCATTGGTGCCACTCAAAAAGATTCTTGACAAGTATTTGCCACGGGGGCAGAAGATTGATTTGTTATCGGTGGATGTGGAGGGGATGGATTTGGAGGTACTGAAATCAAATGACTGGAAGAAATACAGACCTAGGCTGGTTATTTGCGAAGATCTGGAGTTTGACTTAAGAGAATGGAAGAAATCTAAAGTGGTAGAGTGTCTGGACTCTTTGGGGTATATGCTTAAAGCAATAACTCCCTATTCATTAATTTTTTTACTAAATGAGTGATCGTCGACCAACAGAATACCCCTTTATTTTAGGATTGGAGAAAAAAACTGATGTGATTCCGGGGCACTTTTCCGACGTGATGCAGTTCAAGACCAATAATAATTGGATAGTTAAGGAATTCCGTAGATATGATGATCTGTATCTATTTAGAAAGCAGATAAAATCTGAAGATGATATCTTGAGAGTTCATGGACGTCGACTGAACACGTTTATTCCAGAGCACCATCTTATTTTTGGAACTAACGATAAAGGCGAAAAGATAGGATTTATTGCGATGAGGAAGGTCATCGGAGAGGATCTGTCTAGAATGAACACGGTAAGTAAAGAGCTGGTTGGTCAGCTGGAAGATACACTATCAGCAGCCGTGGAGTTATACAGATTGACTGCTGAAGCACTTGGCAATGGATATTTCCCAGACTTGTTTCCTCCTCAGGAAGACATGACAGTTCGTTTTGGGAATATGATGTGGGGAAAGGTCGAAGACAAGTTGGGGTTATATACTGTCGACACCTTTCCTTTACTTTCTATGTCTGATGCTGAAAATATTTCTAGGAGATTAGTGTTGGCGGTCAAGTCATTTGAATCTGAGAAAGGGGTAAAAATCTCTCCGGAATTTGTTGAGAAGATAACCAGAGAGTTAATCGAAATCGACAAAAATCATAAACGAGGTAGATAGAGTAAGTGCCCAATGGGGTGGTAGAATAGATTTTGCACTAAATGAGTAGCCTAAAGACTTTTATCAGTGAATGGGTGGGGGATTTTTTCAAGTATTTGAGAATACTTTTTTCGTATTTTGTGATTCACTACCTTAAGCCTAAGTTTGCAGTTTTTGAGTCTCTAAAATCGATAGTGGTAGGTAAAATGTATCAGCAGAGAGGGAAACACGCTCAATTGATTGTAAATTTGGCGATGGTGACGGTGATGGTCCTTTCGGTGACCCTGGGTCCATCGGTGATTGTTAACGACTCCCAAGCACAAGCGGTGATGTCACTTGGTCTTGGAAGCAAGTTTGCTTTTGCTCAAGAAAGCAGTGCTTCGGCGGAGACAGCCAAGGTTTTGGGTCTTTCGACTGATGCCCAGATAGAGATGGACCCGCTGACCCAAGTTTCCGACAAACCAAGAGCAGATATTCTGGACTATACCGTGGAAAATGGAGATACATTGGCTACTATTGCTAAGAAGTTTGGAGTAGATACGGACTCCATCAAATGGCTGAATAAAGGGCTGAACGAGAAAAAGCTAAAAATGGGCTCGATCATGAAAATTCCGCCGGTAACCGGCGTGGTGCATACGGTGAAAGCGGGTGAAACGATTTATTCCATTGCCAAAAAATATAACGTATCTGCACAGGCAGTGGTTGATTTTCCCTTTAATGAATTCACCAATGATGAAACCTTTGCTATCGCTATTGGACAACGATTAATTGTGCCGGATGGAGAAATGCCGGATGAGCCAATACTTGTTCCGAGATCCAATCTGGCCTCTTCCTTGACCCCAAATGCCGGGGCGGTATCGGCAACGGGAAATTGGATCTGGCCGGCGGCGGGTAAAATTTCACAGGAATACAGGGCATGGCATAAGGGTCTCGACATTGCAAACCATGGTGGTGGGGCGATATTGGCGGCCGATTCGGGGACGGTGTTGGTGGCGAGCTGGCTCGATAACACGGGTTATGGAAATAGAGTGGTAATAGATCATGGAAATGGGACAAAGACACTGTATGCCCATATGTCTTCCTTTTCAGTGGTTGTCGGTCAGACCGTCAAGAGAGGTGACAAGCTGGGGATGATGGGGAGCACGGGTAGATCTACGGGGACCCATTTGCATTTTGAGATTCGGACAGACAAGGGAAACGCTAATCCGCTGGCGGTGCTGAAATAACGGAAGAACTCAAGAACTCAAGGAATCAAGAACTCGAGACAGAAAAAGGGAGAACAAGATAAAGAAGCACCTCGAGATTATCGAGGTGTGACTGGTGGAGCGGATGGAGCGGGTTAGCGCGTACGGCATTAGTAGCTAGCTACCAAGCCGGTCCATCCGCGTATGAAACTTACAAGAGATTCTATTATCGTTTTTTCGACCTGTCAAGTGTTAAAATACAGGCATGGTTGATTCGGCAAAATTATTGATATCAGCGGGAAAAGGGGGCAATGGTGCGGTCAGTTTTCGCCGGGAAAAATTTATTCCCAAAGGCGGCCCGGACGGTGGGGACGGTGGTAAGGGGGGAAGTGTTTATTTAGAAACAGATTCTAATCTAAATACTTTGGATGATTTTGCACATCGGCAGAAATTTGAGGCTAAGGATGGCGGTAAGGGGATGGGAAAAAAGATGTCCGGAGCCAAGGCCGAGGATTTGGTTATCAAGGTGCCGCTGGGCACGATAGTGTCACTGCGACCCATGAATGTAAAAAAAATTGAAACGGAAAGTATTGCCGTCAGAGGAATGCCTCAAGGGCAACCAGGCCGATTGATCACCAAAATTATTCCGGAAATTGAATCCACGGAGAAAGTAATTGATTTTGATCAACCGGGAATGAAGGTATTAATTGCCAAGGGAGGGGTGGGAGGTAGAGGTAACGTACATTTTATGAGTGCCAGAGAAACTACCCCGATGACAGCGGAACAAGGACAAGTCGGACAAAGTTTTCAGGTAGAGATGTCACTTAAACTTCTGGCCGATGTTGGTTTGGTGGGCCTGCCGAATGTGGGGAAGTCCACTCTGCTTTCTGTCCTGTCAAATGCCAGACCAAAAGTTGCCGACTACGAATTTACCACCTTGGAACCCAATTTGGGTGTGTTCAAGAACGGAGAGAAGCGCTTGGTGATCGCCGATATTCCCGGACTGATTGAAGGTGCAAGTGAGGGAAAGGGGCTAGGAATACAATTTCTCAAGCATATTGAAAGAACCAAAGTTTTGATCCATTTGGTTCCGGCTGGAGACGACCCAAAAGAAGCTTATGATAAATATCTAAAGATAAGAAAAGAATTGGTAAGCTATGGAGGTGAAATGGAAAATAAAAAAGAAATTGTGGTTCTTAGTAAAACGGATCTGATAAGTGAGGATAAAGTCAGTGAAATCCAGAAATATTTTAAGAAAAAGAAGATAAATATTTTGCCGATTTCCTCAGGAACTCAAAAAGGAATTGCGGAACTGATAACCAGAATTAGCGGCATTCAGCGTTAGGAGAAGAGCAGAAAGTTTCAATTGGGACATCACCGGCTCCGCAGTCCGTGTCACAGGAGCTGGGGTAACAGGTGACATCACCATCCATGGTGACGATAACACAGGCACCACTTTTGCAGCCGTAATAGATGTAGCATGGTGGAGGAGTTCCTCCGCAACCCTTGATGATGTCAATGTTTTTCATGCCGGGTGAGCTGGAAATTAGAGTGTCGCGACATTGGGGGATGATGTTCGCATCGGGAAAGTTGGTTGAGGTGGTGGGAGCATAAATGGCATAAGACTGAGGTGAAGTGCTATCTTCCGGAATAGTATAAGAAGGGTAGGCTTGTTTGGTGTTTGGATCACAAGGAATTTTTTCGAGGTAAGGACCAAGACTGTTCCCATCGCAATCAGCCAGAATGGTCTGTAAATTTGGGGGGTAACTATCGTGATCGGCGAAGTAATTTTCAAGAGCGTTTTTGATCTTGTGAATATCAGTTTTCCGTTCGGTGTCGTAGGCTTTTTTGATATAGGAAAAGGGATTGAGAGTCAATAAAATGAGAACGGCAAGAATGGCGATGATGGAGATGACGATCAGTAGTTCGGCTAAGGTGAAACCCCGCCAACAGTTACGCAGTTTGGGCGGGCAGGCCGTGTTCTTATTGTTTTTCATTTTATTTATTATTGTATACATATTTGTGGATCCCCGCCTTCGCGAGGATGACGTGTACGTCATTTTGTTTGGACTAGCCAGAAGTTGAAGGAGATTTCCGAGGTATTCGAAAGTGGGGTGGCTACAGTGAAACCGACTCCGGACTGTTTGGATTTGACATATAGCACTTGATTGCCGGTATCGGAAACGGGGGTGACGTATATCAGGGTATTGTCTGTAACTTTGTTGTTTGCTATTACAATTTCCGATGAGCCGGTGGCGATGGTGGCAATGCCAATAGTGGCGTTCGAACTTATTTGAGCAGAGATGGTGGAGGATTGGTGATCGTTTTCGGACGCGATCACCAGACCGGCAGTAGTAAGCTCGCCAAAGTTGGCTGAGTCGGATGCAATGGTGGAGGAGCCGACGGCAAGAGTGCCGGAAATGGTGGCAGTTTTGGTATCTAAATTATTGGCATAAAGCGTACCGGTGACAATGAGATCGCCGCTAACAATTATTTTTCCGTTCGGAAAAAGAGATAGCAGATTTCCTAAGAGGTGGACGGGTTTGTCTCCGGTGGGTTGGATGAAAAGATCGGAGTCGATGGAACCAAGTGATTGGGAAAAGATAGAGCCACTAGCCAGAATATCACTCGTGATGATGGGATCGGCTGAAGAAGTGGCGAGGGGTGACAGGGCGAGTGGGTCTGACTGATCGACGGACAGATCGGCCGAGCCGGTGGCAGTGTTGATGTTTCCGATTAACGAATCGTAGGAGGTGTATTTTGCTTGGAGATCGGCGAGAATGGCTGAAGCGGTGGAATATTTTTCATTTAACAAGTCGAGCTGGGTACTAAGGTTGTCGACAGTCTTTCCTTTGATGCTGTCTGCGTAAAGAGTGCCGGAGACAGTGGCGTCGATGACTTTGAGCTGATCTATGTCGGCAATCGGGGAAATTAATTTTGTTCGGACGATAAGATTGTCGGTGACAAGTTCGCTAATCACAGCAACCCCGGCCAGGTAATTATTCAGGATACTTTGGGTGAATTGATCTATCCGATCAGAGAGGGTGAGAATTTGTGATTGTTGCTCTTGGATAGCAGAAATGGCGAGAGGAACCAATTTTTCGTAATTAATTTGTTTATATCCCATATCGGTGTCTTGGACAGCTTGAGGAAAAATATTTTCTAGTTCTTGGGCGATGAGACCGACCTGTGCCTCGTGGGGGAGGCCCATGTCAAACTCGTTATATTTATAGGTGAAATTAACGGGATTGAGTTGATTGATGAGCTCTAATCCATTATTAAAATCAGAAATATTATCTTTAAGTTTAATATCTGAAAAGGAGTTTTCACAGGTACCATCGTTGTTGCTGTCAATACATACCGTACCGCGGATTGTGACTAAATATGTACCAATTTGGGTGCCGCCAACATTCATTCCACCGGAAAGGTTGGTGTCGGTGGCAGTAATGGCAATAGTGCCGTTGGTATCATTATCGATAGTCTCTAAATTGGCAAAAACAATCTCTCCCCCAGTCCCCGAAAGCGTGAGACCGGTGGTACCGGCAACTGTAAGATTGCCAGAGGTGGAAGTAGTAGCAGCAGTAATGGCAATAGTGCCGTTGGTATCATTATCGATAGTTTCACCATTTTGAAGAGATATGTCTGTATGCCAGTTTGAGGAGGCGTTTTGGACAATATTGATGGCAGTATAGGTACCAGTTGGGGTATCATCGTTGGGGCCATACAAAAGAATTCCATTGGCGTTAAACCCACCGTCGTCGGTGATGCTCGTAAGATTGATGTCTAATCCATAAATAGCTGCTGTTAAAGTGGTGGCAGAGGAATCAATTAGATGGATTATGCCGGCCGTAGCAGAGGTATTAAACGTCATCTTTTCTCCACTATATGTAAGGAGTCCGGCAGAATGGGTAATAGTGTAGTCACCGTTGTCAAAATTGATTATTCCCCCCGAAGCTAGAAACAGATCCGACCACATATTTGTACTGGTGCCTAAAGCACTTCCGTTGGAAGCGGTTGGGTAGAGGGCAGTAGCGGAAAGTGTAAGCTCATCGGTACCGGCAATGTCTAATACTATACTGGAACCGGAAATTTGTATGGCATCACCCCCGTCGCCCAAGTTTACTGCACCGTTTGCTGTTAATGTTCCGGCGAAGGTACCGGCATTGGCATCGAAGGTACCACCAACCTGAACATTACCCGATTGATCGATAACAAACGGGGTAGTGTCGCCAGCCACGTCTTGCACCAAAAAAGCGTTAAAGGCGCCTGTTTGGGTGATCGTCATGGCTGTCGCGGCGGAGGTGGTAGCGGATACCGTATCATTTGAGTTGATGGGCGATAGGTTGCCAGCTAATCGTTTCCACCAACCTTGTGTGCCTGTTGTGGCTGTGGTTACAATGTCTCCGGAAAGATAGAGATTGTCCCAGGGGAGGGCTGAACTGCCAAGATCATTTGTGCCGGTGGTGCCGATGGGAATTAGATCGGAATCGGCGAGGACTCGCGCCTGAAAATCGATAGTGTCGGTAGCATCGTTTCCCAGCTGGGTGTTGCTATTGGCAGTTAGGGCTCCGGTGACGGTGAGGTCTCCTCCGAGGGAGGTGAGATTGTTTCCCGAAACTGTGAAAGTGTTATCTAAAGTTGTTGCTCCATGTAAGGTAAGTGTACCTGGGGTAGTGGTAGAGCCAATGGTGTTTACTGATGAAGCTCCTGTTCCTAAAGTACTGTTGCCAGCGGAGGTGATGTTGCCGGAGATTTGGGCATCGCCGACAAGATCAAATTCGTATCCGGCGGTAATGGCAGCAGTGTCTCCAATTCGGAGTCCCGTGACGACGTTCCAAGCGGCTCCTCCTGTGAGGCGTTTGCTTAGAGTAGAGATAACTTCGGTACCATCTTTGTCATTGATGCCGGTATAGAGATAGAGCCTGGACCAACGATTGGTGGCGTCCCCGATATCCTGAGTGTTGTCCGCACTGGCTAGAAGGTTCCCTCCAACACTGACGTTTCCGGATTGATCAATGGTGAAAGGCGTAGTGTCTCCGGCAGAGTCTTGGACCAATAAAGCGTTAAAGGCGCCTGTTTGAGTAATGGTCAAAGCCGTTGCGGCAGAAGTGGTGGCCGAAACGGTATCGTTTAGAACAGCAGGAGATAGATTTCCGGAAACCCGCTGCCAATTACTGTTACCAAAGGGTATTCCGTTTATCAGGTACTGTCCGGTGATGTCGACATTGCCGCTGTTGGTAACGGTAAATTTTGTGGTGCCGGAAACTGAGGCGGAAATTAGATCGCCGGTGCTGGTTTGGTTGACGGTAAGAGCCGGCCAGCCGGCGGCAGAGGTGGCATTTATTTTGGTGCGACCGTCAACGGCAACATAAAATTTATCTAAGTTCGAAGAACCATAATCTGAACTTAAAGATAGAAGTCTGCCGGTAGCGGTGCTGTTTCCCACATAACCACTAATCAAATTGCCGGAGGTGAGATTGACATCTTCAACCCGGAATTGATTACCGGTGGCGTCGGCTGTAATTACTTGGACGTTTCCGATACCTCCGATTGCGTCCGGCTGAAGGACGATGCTTCCACCGGAACTAGGGGTGGTTTTGATGGCGATAGATTGACCTTCGATGGTGAAGGTGCCGGAAGTGGACTTGAAGTCCGGGGAGTCAGAGCCAAGAATTATGTCGCCATCGTTGTTCATCACGGGGATGGTGTTTTCGACTGCAGATGCAGAAGCCGGATACCCTTGTAGGGTATAGGAGTTAATGGCGTAACCGACGGTGGCAATTTGCTGACGAGGGGTGAGGGTTTGCGCACTTCCTCCGGTCCCAACTATTACCTCCAGATAAATATCTCTATTGTCCGTGAAAACTGAAGAGGTAATTTCTGCGCCGCAGACAGTGTCACCGATTAGAGTATTAAATATTCCGGCAGTGTCAGGGGTCACCGAACAAGTGCCTGTAGTGTAGAGTTCGGTAGGACCGGTAAGGGCATTATAGAGTTTGAAGGTAATACTGGTAGCCGTAGTAATTGGGGTACCTCCAGAATCGGTTAGCCTACCTTGAAAGGATAACTGCCTTTTGGGAGGAGTGAGGGCGGTAGCGGCCGCGCTTGGACGAGCCTGTTCAATGATCTGATTGTAGGCAAAAATAGCCATAGCGGTAGTGGCCAGGACGAGAATGGCGATATTGAGATAGGGAGTCCAGCGAAGTGAGTTGTATCTGTCGTATAGCAGGACAAAACGGCCATGCCAGCCGGCAGGCAGGTTTTTGGGACCATTTGGTGGCTTTTTGGGTTTGTGGGCTAGTCTCTCAATCCAAGCCAGGGGAGCAAGCTTTTGGGGAATGGACTTTAATTCGAAAGGATTTTCCGGAATGTAACCTTCGGAGTGACAGAAGCGAGCAAGTTTTTTGATTGAGGATTGGCGCCGATTGAGGACGGATGTACCGGTATGACTCAGTCTGAGATAGGTGATGTAGGCCTGCAATTGGGATTCACTCAAAATATTCAGAAGATTTTGAGTGGTAAAAGGAGTTTGGTTGGCAGTCCAAAGGAAGAAGTGATTGAGATCAGATAGATAATTTTTGATGGTGGAATGGGTCTTTTTTTCTCTTTCCAATGAACCTTTGAACTGTTCAAGGATTCTTGCGGAGGAGAGAACAGGGGTTGTGTTTATTTGATGGATGTTCGTCGTTGTGGGAATGATGGGAGAGGTGCTCGGAAAAAACGGTGATAGTGATGCAGATTGATTTGATTCCGAAAAAGCCGGCACATGATCAAAAACTCCGGTCCTAATGTTCTGATTTGTTATAGTTTGTTGTGTGAAAACAGGGTGAACTTCAAATTTCACGCTAAGGAAAGATGCGAATCTACGAATAGAGGCCATCCTGCGATTGGTGGTGGACTTTGGTGTGTAGGTGGCTTGTTGATCTTCGAGATATGGAGTAAGAAATCGATTCGGGTTTTGGAAAATTTCTTCGATGCTTGCAGGGACTGAGTTTAGTGAAATGACTGATGAGTGGATTTCGCAGAAGTTGAGAAAGTGACGAAGGTCGGAGAGATAGTTTTTGATGGAAACTGAAGAAAGGCCGGCTTCAACTAGGAAGGAGGAGAACAGACTTTGAAGTTCGGGTTGTTTGGGCAGGGACATTTGCTAAGTTCGTGAGTATTAGTTTTTGGCTATTAATCAAGATGCGGAAAGAACTAATAAAAAAATAATCGGAAGAATAAAGATTATGCCGGCGGTAAGGAGCTCCGGAACGAGGGAGGAGGGTTTTTGATTATTGGTAATTAGTTCTTGGTCGGAAAAGTCGGTAATTAACATTGTTTTTAGATTTGTTGATAACGGGTGATTAGGTTCAAATTAGACAACATTAGACGCATATATACTAATATAAAAAGAATTTGTGATTAAGTCAAGTCGGAGCGTGAAAGTGCGGAAAACGTATTCTTGGCTTGCGGAAAATGATTGATGTTTGTCGGTACTATGTCTTCGTGTCATAAGGCTTTATTATTTACCGCAAATCATTGCGTATAAAATATTTTACACGCGGAAAATAAGGCTAAATACTGCCATATCTATGCGGAAACATAATATATATCTATTAATACTGTGAAAAATTATTTGACCTCATATGATAGAGATCTATTCTGTGTGATGCGGTATGCGTTAATCACATGATACAGTTATCCTTTGTGCGTTAGGGGACAGAGAAAACCCGATAGCTGAGTTGTTAAATTTCCGGATAGATATATTCCGAAAAGAGGTATTGAAAGGAGAGATAGAGGAAAACCAAAAGGCAATAAGAAGGCTTTGTGATCATAGCCGTAGATCCGGTGATGAGGGCAATGGTTAAAGGGATGATTCTTGCGGTGTAGATCCCTCTGAGAAGGCGTGTGTGACCATCGTGGGAGTTCGTAATCAGTGGGTTTAGACAGAGATTCTTGAATACTGACCCTGTAGTTAACAAATGATTTCGCGATCTACCTAGTGCTGAGGTTTCTATAAACATACTTTCCGGTAGCGAGGATCTAAGATCATAGTCCCCACGAATATCCGAAACCACGGATTGCCAAGCATGATCAAGTTTGTTTGGTTGATATATACTAATAAAAGTAAATGGAACTGTTCGGAACTCTTTTTTTCTTATGAAGGGAAAACCAAGAATAAGTAGGAACTTTATTAAGAAACTCATTGGAGTCGATGTCCCGATTGAAGCCATTAAGAGATGAAGGAGAAGGCCGAAGACCATGGTATAGAGCAAGAACGAATAAACAGAACTACGGGTAGTAAATGGTTCTATGGGTACCTCTGAGGGTGGTGTGGGTGCAGGCGGAATATAGGTGGTGGGAGTGATAATGTTCATTTCGGTAATCGGTGGAGTGATTGAGGTTGAAGGAATGAGAAAGCCGGGGAAAGGAGGAGGTAATAAGGCAGGCATCTTACCGTAAGTAAGGTAAAACGGTGGGAAGGAGGTGTGGTTTCCTGCCGCATCGGTAGCTTTGATATCTACTTGGTAAATAATCCCCGGGAGTAAATTTTCAAATTTAGTTTCCCAGCTACCGGTGGGGATGTTGCCGGCAAAAATTCCACCGTGACAATTTGGTATATTTTGCCTGCCCGCAGTGCTTTCAGCACAGCTGATGCAGGCGGGTGGACATATCAATGTTATTCTAATATTAGACGATCTTTCGACTCCACCTTTGATGGTAGGGTTTGCAATAGAACTAGTGAGGTAGCGTGAATTTTCCGGCGGAATGGAATTTGGTTCTTCCGTGCTCCATCGTAAAGAATGTTTGTCAACTTTGGTCACTGAGATAAAAGGAGGAAGTGAGTCTAGATAAAATCTTCTGGATAGTGAAGATGAAGAAACTCCATTTTCGGTATAAGCGGTAACGTTCCAAGTGTGATAACCCTGTGCCAAATCTGTTTTTAGTGAAAGACTAAAGATACCGCTCGAGGCGGAAGCAGTGTAAAAATAATAATCCAGAGAAGTAAGAGAGTCGCTAACAGAGGTTGCAAAGATTGCTCCGTCAAGATAAAAATCATAATAACTTAGGGAGCTAAGGGTAGGAAGTGGACTTGGACGGGACCAAGAGAAAAGAGGCCGAGTGGTGTTTACCGTGGCATTTATGTTCGGTGTAAGGAGGACCGGTGGATTAAAAGACAGGTCCGGTATGGTGGCCGAAACAGGTAGGTCGTATGCCAAGAGAGTCGATGTTTTGAGAAAAAATAGTAAATAGAAAAATAGAAATTTCACGACCCGTTACATTTTTGGTTGCTCAAATTTCTCCAACTCTTCTTTTAGTTCGGTGACTTCTTTTTCCAAGAACTCTTGGTGTCTCTTGCTCCGTTTATTTAGGAGAATGATGGTGACAAGGACCGAAATAATGGCGATGAGGGAGTAGATGACCAAGCGGATGGGGAAGAGCCAAAAGAAAATGGTGGCGCTAGTGACAGCCCCGGTGGTGCCATAAACCAGATCGAGATCGGCTCGATATCTGCCCCAGCCCCATTTTTGTGACCAGGTGACATCAAAGTCTCTTTGGGTCTCGGGAAAGATGCTACCGGTCTCTATAGGGACCGAGGCGATGATTGAATTAAGTGGATCAGAGATGGTGAGATTGCCTTTTGGGGTGATGTGAATATCGGAGAGACTCTCCATGGTACCGGAAAAACTAACCGGTCCTTGTTCCGAAAATTGTGGAACCGAGAACTTGAGAATGTTGAGTTTTTCGGTGACCGGTCCGGCGACAGTGAAATAAATAAGAGTGCCGACTCTTTGGCCGATAATGGAGGCGGTCTTCTTGAGCTGACCAGGCTTAACGTCGGCGTTGGGCATATATGTGAGCATGGCATAGTGACCTCCCGGTAGAGCTGTCAGGGGGACTCTGACTTTAATGTTCACGATTTGAGTTGTCTTGGCATCGACAGGAATGATATCCGGAGACGTAATCCATGAAGCTAGAGACCAGCGATTGTTGGACGAAGTCTTTATCGGAATAGGGGTCCCTTGTGTATCGTAGACGACGAAGTCTTCAACGGAGACGGTATAGTTTTGGGCTTCTTCGGAATCGTTTCTAACCTTCAACTGAGAGGTGATGATCTCGCCCGGTTTGCCAGAGAGCACAAGTCTTGGTGGAATGGCGGTGATGACGGACTGTGCGAGAACGGGATGGATTCCCGCTTGTGCGAGAATGACGATTGAAAGAAAAATAGAGACGATTGTCATTGCGAATTTCGGTACTCCGAACTGAAGCAATCTCCGGTATTGACGTTGGGTGGTTCTTTTTTTCATTTAGTACTTATTTTTATAGATTGCCGCGCTACGCTCGCAATGACGAGGAATTAGAAGCTCGCTGTGGCGGTATAAGTAATTTGGTTTTCGTAGTCACCTGCCGCTTGAGTAGCGGCTACAGAAATACGGTAACAGACGTTGGCTGTATGAGCGTCGGCGGTGCCGGTGCTAGACATGATGGTTTGGACGAGGGGTGAATCCGGATCCGCAATAGAAGGGAAGGTTCTAACGTTGAAGTTGGCGCCGGTACTGGTGAAGGGAACGGTAGCTCCGGAAACGGATTTTAGGGTGTAACCGAAACCCGGGTTGCCAGAGGCGGTATCCCAAGTGTCAGAGGTGGTTTCGTTTGCCAGGCCATTGTCCCCATCGGCGTCAACGATGAAAGGGGTGGTCCCGCCGTCTTTACCGAGTTGGTCATTTTCCTGAGCGGTAACAATGTAACCGTTGGCAGCATTGGTGGACACAGTAAGAAGATGAGCGGCATCCATAAAAGTGTTTAGACTGAGAGTACCAAAAGGAACCGCAAGGGGCGCATTGACTCCGGTGACAGTAGTGACATCGGTTTGGTTGGTGGTTCCTGTACCGCAAGGGTTGGCTCCGGAGGCAATGCCGGCAATTGAAAAACTGATAGTTGGATCAACGGTGGCGGTGACACGGACGGATTCGATGACACCGATCTTACCGGTAGACTGATCGGTAGGAGTCCCTGTAGGGTCTGATGCATTGGCGAAGTTTTGGACCCTGAAAGAATAAGTGTCTGCAGTACCTTCGGCGTGGCCGGATTTGGGGGCGGGGGCAATGGGGGTATTGACTCCATTTGTAGCTCCGATATTGAGGGTAATGGTGGTGCCTACTCCGCCAGCTCCCGTGTAATGATACTCCAGACAGTGCCAGCCGGAAGGACAGTTGGTACCTCCGGAGACGGTGGCTACCGGAGTAACAAAGGTATATCCTGACACGTCCGATGCGGTGCCGGCAACGCCACTGGCAAAATCGAAACCGGTGGAGTCTGGTGCGGTGTCGTTGAAATTGGACGTGGCGGCGGGAATGAGAACCCGGAAAAAACCACTGGCGATAGAAGAAGCGGTAGTGAACGTAATGACATGTTGAGGCTTGGATTTGAGGTAAATGACGTCAGTATCGTCTGCATCTCCGGAGGCCAGATTGCCGGTGAGAGTGAATTCGTCAGCATCAACGATAGAAGCGATAGTGTAGGATCCGGTACCGATGGTAAGTGTGTCCCCGATCTTGAGACCGGCGGTAGAGACGGAGTAAAACTCAGCCGCACTGTCAGTATATATCCAGACGTGAGAACTGCCGGCTACTGTGGGAGCCTTGACCCTGCCCGCGAAAGAGAGACGTGAAGTCTGAAGGGTATCTTTTACCACACCTAAGTTGGCAGAATTTATGGCTGAAGGACGATACAAAGAAGATACAAGAACCGCGACAACAGAGGCGGCAACAATGACATATTTTAGTTTCATGTATAGATTAAATATTTCATGTTTTGACGGTCAAGTCAATCTGAAACCTTTGGTTTTGTGGTGCGATAGATAATATTCAGAAAAATGGCGGTAAAGAATATACCGATGACTATCTTAAAGGGGAAGAAGAAGATGTCGTTGGAGTTTTCGGCGTTCGAGTTATCCGTTTTAATTTGAACAGTGGCTTTGAAATAACCCACTTGAGTCAAATTTGGAGTGAAAGAAAATTTTCCCCCATTGATATTCAGGAGTGTTCTCTGGGCATTGGTGATGACATATACAGGCAAAATTCCTTCCAGATAGATGGGATTTTCCTTTTGGTCGGTGATTTTAAAGATTCCTTTGGTTTCGGAGGTAAAATTACCATCGTTTTTGACCGAGGATGAGAAGAAGATTGGAGTAATATTGTCGGCGAGGTAGAAGTTGCCGAATTTGATAAATGAACCGCTGACGGGAGCAAGTTGATTGATTTTTAGGAGAGTAGGAGGGCTGACATCCGAATGAATGGTAATAAGCATATTTGCGCCGATGGTGGCGCTGATTTGACTGCCCTGATAAGGAACACTTATTTGATTTGAATAAGTTGAAACCAGAAGAGTGGCGTATAGATCTCTTAGGATAGCCGTCATTGGTGCCGAAAAGGTGAGAATCAGCTGTTCGGAAGAGTTTGCCTTGACGGTGAAAGGGGAGCCGAGTTTGATGGTGGCGTTTGCTAAATTTATGTAGTTTAGCCAGGTAGGATTTGTCTTGAGGTCGATTTTTGGATTTCCACTTTCGTCGGACTCGGAGAAGGGAACCACTCTAGCAACCAATAATTTGTCCTCATTATTTAGATTTGTAATGGTAAAAACTTGGGTGATGGCTTTTCCGGGTTTGATATTTACCCGTAATAGCGGAGGGCTGAGGGAAAGACCATAGCCGGCGGCGTGAATCATGCCAGGAGACAATAGTGTAATAAAGATAAAGATGAGAAACAGGGGGATTTTACATTTTGTGTTCATATTAGAAGGAAGGAATAGCTATATATTGGATGTTATTTTGGTAGGTGCCTGCGGCTTGCGTGCCGGAAATATTTACCTTATATGTAACTGTAGCGGCGGAGGCGGTGGCAATTCCTACTCGGCTCATAACTGTAGCCGGCTGATCTGCATCTTGGATCGGAAAGGGGCGGAAGTAAGTGCTGTCTACAAAGTCGGCTGTGTCGACATCGGTGCCTTGGATGTTGTAGCCGAATCCATAACGGGTGCCGACTGTCCAAGGAGTGGCGTCGGACTGCGTGCAGGTGGAAGCCAGGTCGCAAGAAGTATCGGCAATGGTGGCAACGCCATTTGAAATCCTGAGCGGATGGTCTTCGAGTGTTTTGACGGTGTAACCATAAGCACTACCCGTAGTAACTGTGAGAATGTTGGTTAGAAGACTTGGGGTGCCGGGGATGAGACTGCCGTAGTTTAGATCTAGATTCGAGATGGTAAAAGTAAAAGGTGTGAGACCTTGTATATATTGAAATCCCGCTTTTATGATATACCCCGCCGAGTTGAACTGTCCTTGTACTGTTTGGCCGACGGTATCAGAAAGTCTATACGAAGCTGATGATTTGTTTCCGCCGGTCATGTTTATAGTGCTCATGTCGATTTGAAATGAGGGAGAAATAAGAGTATCGGCAAGAACCGTAGGGTGAAAACAAAATGTGAAAATGAAAGCAACTAGAAGATACAATATGGGCTTATTTATTTCAAAGAATGACTTTTTTTGAAGAAAGTGCTTTGGGTTGTGGGGGTTGTTTTGGTTCGCATGTATCGGATTTGATATGGTTTGCACAGCCGAATGGAAAATGGATGATACAGTGAGACTTTGCTCTTGAGGGGACCGAGAAAACCCGAACATTCTATTGATCATTTAAATCTATAATCTGTTCTTATCGGATTCCGTTTCAATTGACTTTTCCAACATGCTAGCCGATGAATATAGAGTAATCATGTCGGTTTGAATCGCTCTTAGTTTTTCTACAATGGCTGGTGGAATAAATAACTCTCTACCTTTGGAGTTGAAGTACATGACAAGGTCGGTGGTGGCGTTTAGTACGGAGGCCATAGAGGGTTTGGCTTGTTTGGAAATCCAGAGAAGGCTTTCGGTTTCGGTTTCTTCAAGAGCCGCTTGTAAAACTTTTATCTTACCCTTGTCTTCCAGCACCTCAAGATAGTTGCGGGAGAAGATTACCGCGATTGGGGTCATGAGGATCAGGGAAAATAAATTGATGATTTTATCGGTATTCATGGAGGAATAATGCTGAGAGATAAAAATAGCTACGATCAATAAAGACGCAACCACGGCTTGAATAGGTTCAAAGAGAAGCGCCAGAGCAAAGAAAAGTAAATCCAGAAGAAAGAACAAAGGGGAAGTAATGCCTCCGGTAGAAAAGACCAAGAGAAGGCAGATGGTGTTCAGAATGATCGTAGAAGGGAAGCTGATAGATTTTTGATTAACTGATCGTGAGAAAAATTTCAAGCCGAAATAGAGCAAGGTGAGAGCTCCTGTTAGCTGAAGATTGTAGCCGGATAGAATTGGGTTCGAACTCCAAAGCCAGGTAAGAATAACGGAGAGGGTGATGTACATAGTATGAAGGAGAGACAGAGGCATATTCTAATAATAATACATTTCGAACGGGTAGGTGAATTAAGTTTCAATTTTCAATTAACAATAAGACAGTTACTGTTGCAGGATGTGATTTGTATGAAATATTACGCGGAAATTATAACAGTCAAAAATCTGTGAAATTGATATGTTTTGTTCTCGTACTATCACTTGCATATATGAAGTGATTACATGTTTGAGCTGGAATGGAAGTATTACCGCAAATGAATACGGGATATTTTTGGAGATAGCGCCACCGAATTATCATGCGGAAATCGGTAAACCCCGCTTTAATATTTGATCTAGAAAGTGATAGTGAGAATATCGAAAGCCGGTTGTATGATTATATTGGTGACCGAAATTATTTGGAAAAAATTTGGGAAACTGACCCATTTGGACTATCTCCTAATCCTTTTCTTGAGTATCGGAGTAATAGTCTCGGGTATAAGCCTTTTTAGGGGCATTTGGGGAGGTGGCCGTGCTCAGGTGGAGTATCTGGATGCCTCCTCTTCGACTATAAGTGATGAAAAAGGGGTAATGATAAAGAAAATAGTAGTTGACGTAGAGGGTGCGGTAATTTCAGCGGGAGTTTATGATTTGCCGATAGGGTCCCGAATAAAGGATGCTTTGATTGTCTCCGGAGGATATTCGGAAAAGGCAGATCGGTCGTATTGTGAAAAAAACTTAAATTTGGCTCAAGAACTGAAGGATGGTCAAAAGATCTATATTCCATTCGTCTCAAATACCCCGCCATCGGCGGGGTATGTGGAAGCTAAACCGGAGAGTAGTGTGGTCAATTTGAATACCGCATCAGTCCAGGTTTTGGATACCCTTTGGGGGGTAGGCCCTGCTCGCGCAAATACTATCGTGAAAAATAGACCCTACGGAAGTCTGGAGGAAGTGGTTTCTAAGGGGGGGATGACCAAGCAAATATATGATAAAAACGCTGACAGAGTAGTGGTTTTTTGAGGAATGAAAAATCGTTTTTTACTTTTAATTTTTTTGCTCAGTTTTCGTTGTGTTCTAGGGTGGGTAACTACGTTATCATTTTCGACCCAAGACAGAATCCGAGTTACCGGATACCCCGACACATTATATCAAGATACTACAATGTGCATCATCAGGATTGATCGATTTTTGTTTTCGTCTGAAGAAATTTGCGCAAAATATATAGATACGGAAATTCGAGTAATTGGCACTGTTGGAAAGCCATTGATAGACAGTTTTGGGGGAAATTTATGGCTTAACAGCGCAAAAATAGAGAAGTTAGACAGAACTCAAGAACTCAAGAGCCCAAAGACTCAAGACAGCGGATTGGTTACTAATTTCCGTGAAAGTTTGGTTTCTGTCTACAAAAAATATATGCCTGAACCAGAAGCAGGATTGGTCTCCGGGATTGTGTTGGGATATAAAAAAGATATGGGGCAGAAACTTTATCAACAAATGATAAAGAGCGGAGCGGTTCACATCTCAGTTGCTTCTGGTTACAATATTTTACTTGTAGGCGGGATGGTTTTGTCTTTGAGCTTTTGGCTGGTTCGACGAGCCGTAGCTATTTGGATTGCTTTGGGTGCCATGGTGTTTTATGCCTTGTTGGCCGGAGGAGATCCGCCTGTAGTGCGAGCCGTCTATATGGCTGGACTGATGTATCTGGGGCAGTCGCTAGGTAGGGGAACCAAATCCGGCTGGGTCTTGACTCTAACGGCTTGGGTAATGCTAATGATCGATCCGGTACTTTTGTCCAGTGCAAGTTTTCAGCTTTCGGTGGCAGCCAGCTATGGTTTGATGGTGGTGGAGCCGTGGTTATCAAAAAAACTTGTAGCCGTGGTTGGAGATGGATTGATAAATTTTGCCGGCAGTATAGGGCTTACGACTACTGTGTCGACAATGCTACTAACCATGCCAATAATTTGGTGGCATTTTGGAAGAATGAGTCTTGTTAGTATAGTTAGTAATATTTTGATACTACCGTTTGTACCACCAATGATGATGTTTGGGGCAGGAATGCTCTTGTTTCCCGGAATATTTTCCTTACCTGTTTACGCTTTGTCCCATTGGATAGTGTTGATGATTCGGTTCTTTGGTGTCTAACGTTCGGAGTGCGCAAAATATCGTGCTCGACCTCCGTCCCTCGAGTACGAGTGCGGATCCGCTCCGCGCGAAATTTTGCTTGCCCTCCTGCACGTTTTAAGTTTAAGATTGGTTTGTGAATTGGAAAAGGTGGGGGATTATCATTGCCGTATTGTGGGTGCTGTGGGTGTGGCAACAATGGCCGGATGGGAAGCTTCATGTTGTGTTTTGTGATGTAGGGCAGGGAGATGCTTCGGTGATCGTTTTGGGGACATTTCAGGCGCTGGTGGACACGGGAGCGAGTGAGAGTAAATTGACTGGATGTTTGTCTGAGGCGATTCCTTTTTGGGATAGAGAAATTGAAGTAGTTTTTCTGAGTCACTCAGACAAAGATCATGCGGGGGTACTGATGAAGTTAAAGGGTCGGTATTCCATTGGACGAATTGTAGAGAAACCGAACACTAAAGATATTGTTAGATATGGAGATTTACGTTTTGATATATTGAAAGGAAGCGAACTTGTGGTGGATAAGGTGATGAAGGGAGGAAGTGAGTCAAACGAGTCTTCGGTGGTGATGAAATTGATATACGGAAACTTTTCGGCTCTATATACGGGAGATGTAGATACTACGACGGAATTGGCACTAGTGGGGAAGTCTTTGCTAACACAGACGGATGTCTTAAAAGTATCGCATCATGGGTCCAAGTATGGTTCGACCAAAGAGTTTCTGGAAAAGATTATGCCTAGATTAGCGATCCTTTCGGTGGGGGTGAAAAATAACTATGGCCACCCCTCAAGTGATACTTTGATGCGATTAGAGGCAGTGGGGGCAAAGGTGTTGAGGACAGACAAATCGGGAACAATTTCGCTGGTGACTGATGGAAAAGAATTGAAAGTGTTTACGGAAAAATAATTAGGGTATTGATCTTTGGGAAAAATGTGTTTAGTATGAATATAGATACCTAAGAAGTATCTCATGCTTGTGAAACGCTAGGAATGATGGAGAGGGTTGTAGACGTACAATTTAAACCATTATTTATCTCTGATCAAGATCGTTAATAAGCAGGGTTCTAGTTGCACCTTGCAGGTTTTTATTGGAGGTGTTAGTGTTTGTTGATTAGGGGCGAGGGTAAAACCGAGCCCCTTTTCTTTTGGCAAAAAACCCCGCGTATGCGGGGCTGGTGAGACTGATGTCTTTATTCAGGAGCAGGACAGAGGAATCTGTCATGGTCGGCGGGTAGTTTCACAATATATTTGGAGGTTACCCACTCGGTTTTACCATCGGCATAGATGACTGAGATCTTGTCGAACAGGGGGAAGATCAGTCTTTCCGGTTTGTACCAGCCGAGTGTTCCCTCGGGGCCGGTGGGGCTGACATAGCCATGATTGTTTTCGGCACACGGCTGTCCGTCCAAAATTACCGTTTTTCCTGTCATGACGGCGATTTCATCACCCGGTTTAAGAATAGCTGGTCCGGTCCAGGCAAAGAATTGAAAGAAAAGTCCGAATGTGACGATAATCGCAATAACGGCCAGCGTATTGATAAGGAATTTTTTCATTTTTTTCTCCTTCACGAATGAATGTGCGTATCTGGGGTATTGTATCATATGAGCTATGGGATATGATAGTGTGCTTCCAATACGTTACAATTGAGGGATGAGATTTTCACCGAAAGTACACAAATTGGGTAAACTGCGAGTAGTCCTCGTGCCGGAGGAACGGGAAAGCGTGACCGTGCGGGTGATGGTGGGGACGGGAAGCCGCGAGGAGAGTGACCAGGAGGCGGGTAGTGCCCACTTTCTTGAACACTTTGTATTTCGAGGTACGAAGAAATTTCCTGGAATGTATGATGTGACTGAGTCAGTGGAGAGAGTGGGTGGAACTACTAATGCCTACACCGGTCAGAGTGAGATGGGTTTCTGGGTGAAGATGGATAAGGGAAATTTGGAGTTGGCCGCCAAGATTGTGGGACAGCTAATTACGGAACCGATATTACCGACGGAACATTTTGATAAGGAGAGACGGGCGATTTTGGAAGAGCTGAGAATATATGAAGATCGACCAAATTCTAAAGCGGCGGAAGAATGCGAGAAGCTATTGTTTGGTAAAACAAATATGGGTAGGCCCATTATTGGAACCATAAAAAGCTTAAACGAAATGACTGTAGGTGAGTTGAGAAAGTATTTTAAGAAATGGTTTGTGGCCGAGAACATGGTGGTAGGGGTGGTCGGTGCTTATGGAAAAGATGAAGAAGTTCTCGAAATAATCAAAAAGGAGTTCGCAACATTGATTGATGACAATCGAAAGATGCCTGAGAAAAATAAATTCGTCTGGGACGTACAAACAGAACCCAGATTGAAACTCACCAGCCGTAAAAATGAACAGGCGGCGGTGGTGATGGCGTTTCGAGGTATCGATATGAATGATAAGCGAAGATGGGCCTTGGAGCTAGTCAATATTGTTTTGGGTGATGGCTGGATATCCCGGCTATTTAAAGAAGTCCGTGAAGAGAGAGGGTGGGCGTATGCAATAGGCTCCGACGTTGATCAATTTTCAGATGCGGGCTGTGTTTTGATTGGAGCTGGTTTGTCAAAAATTAACTTAAATGAGGCAGTGAAGCTGATTACGGAAATTTCATTCGGTCTCGCCGGCGATAGTAAGTGGCAGATAACTGCTGAGGAGCTGGCCACAGCTAAAGACACTTACAAAGGGCGGTTGGCTTTGTCCTTTGATCGGCCAGAGGAAGTGCTGGGGTCGGCCTTGGAAGATACGACTTTCCGAGAGAAGATATATAGTCCTGAAGAAATGATTGAAAAGGTTGAAAAAGTCACCTTGAAAGAAGTCCAGGATATTGCGAAAGAAATATTTAAAAGAGAAAACCTGAGCATTTCGGTAGTGGGTGACTATAAAAAGTTGGATTTTAAGATCTAATCGGTGTAAATTTGATAAAGATGGCAAATACAAAAACAGGACCGAGGGAGTACAAGACACTGGCAATAAACAATACGGTAATTATTGACCCGACCAAGTACCCGAGTAAGCCAGATGGGTGGGTGATGGAGGCGGCGGACTTTTCTGAGCTGTCATATTTCTTGGGTTATAAATTCGATCCGAGAAGTATGTACACGATATTTTCGACCAAGAATATCGGTCGGGGTGGACACATGGAGAGCAGGTCGAAAATGGTGACGGTAATCTCCGGAATGGTCTATTACTGTCTGGTGGATATGAGACCGGGTGAGGAACAGGGTAAGGTGTGTGAGTTCTTTTTGGGTGAGGGAGAAAAATCGATGGGAAAATCAGTACTTGTTCCAGAAGGGGTGATTGACTACTTTGTGCCGGTGGGTGGTCCGGCCATGACGCAAGGAATTGGGAACCGGCCATACAATAAATTTGATAACAATATCACCTTAGACATGTTTGATCCGGAACTGGGCTTGAAAAAATTACCCAAAGAGGTGGTTCATCATGTACCGGAGGGAGAAAACTTGTCTATCTTAAGTCTTAAACAATTTATGAAAATATCAAATGAATAAAATGATTAACGATGCGACTTATGCTGTGACCGAGATGGCCGGAACGGGTAGATATTGGTTTAAAAGAGAGTTTTGCGATTTGAGACATGGTCGAACCAGAGTAGTGTTGGTTGCGGTAGAGAATGCTGGCTGGCAAGGGCCAGACATGATAAGCGGACTGTCTTGGAATGTATCCGTAGAAGATAGAAAAATACAACAGACATGGAAGCTAGTGTTGATGAAAATAAATGGTGAAGACAAACTGATTTTTGAAAGATATTCTAAAACGAGAGATGGAATAAAAGGGGAAACTTTTAATTTGGCTTATTTACCTACATGGATCGTTGAGGAAGTTTCTCAGGTGGCAATGGAAATGAAGCAGCAACAAATGGATAACGGTGGCGTGAACTTTTTGAACAATCTGGTCACAAAAATTGAACAGGAAAAAGTGGTGGCAAGGTCCGGTTTATCAGCCAAAGTTGAAGAGTTGGGAATTGGAGGGTTGTATCATATTTTGTCTACGACACGGGGAGATGAAAGAGGTAGTTTTAGAGAAGTTGCCAGATTTCCGGAGGTAGAACTTTTGACCGGTTATGACTTTGTCGGGAAACAGGTTAATCATTCATTTTCGACTTATGGAATTTTGAGAGGCTTCCATGTGGAGCCGTGGGCAAAACTAGTGACGGTAGTTTCCGGGCTGGCCTTGTCATATCTGATCGATTGCCGACCAGGATCCAGGACCTTTGGCAAAATGGCTAAGGTTTTTTTGGGATATGGCCGGACGCCGGAGGGGGAAGAGATCAAAGGAGGGGCTCTGTTTATTGAGCCAGGTATTGGAAACTCGGTTTTGACTCTTTCAAACCACATGGACTATAGCTACGTGGTCGATGATCTATGGCGGCCGGATACAGCTCTCTATGCTGTGAACCCGATGGATCCCAAGCTGGATGTTCCATGGACCGACTATGTGCCGGCGGACAAGATAGTGAGATCTGAGAGAGACCAGAAATCACCGAGCTTTGCAGAATTTACGCAGAAAATTAAGGTAGGGAAATAGAGCCTAGATTGATTTTATAGGGTGTTTGCGGTAAAATCTATGGGCACAATAACATTTCAATTGGAGGTCTCATGTTTACAAGAAATTTAGATTTTGTCCTGGGTCAAGGCTTGCGTGAGGTCGAGCGACGTAACGGCAAGGTTTCTGGGCGTTTCTATCATGGTTTCAAGCATTCTTCGATGGTAGTGGAGGCTGTCCTGACCCTGGCTTTGCGAGCAGGATTATCAATTGAGACAAGAAATTTGGTTGTCATTGCAGCCGCATGGCATGATGTGGAGCAATCGCTGGGGTCCGGAAAAAACGAGGAAGAATCGGGCAGGCAGGCCAGCGAGTTCATGGGTAAAAACGGATACTCCGAGATGGAGATGCGTGTCGTTCAGAGCCTCATCTCAGGAACAGTCTGTACTTGGACCGATGGGGTGATGCATCAGCAGGCCGAAAATATGGACTATGTGGCCAAGTTGCTGGCTGACGCCGATCTGTGCTCATTGGGAGCAAGCCATGAAGATTTTGCTGAGATGTCTCTCCGGCTGATGGCAGAGCTTGCCAAGAAACCAATTTCCACACTAACCCGAGAGGAGCTTCTCGGTGGATGGAAGAATCAGGTGAGGTTTATGACCGGAAGAAAATTTCTGACGGCTGAGGCCAACGTGCTGATGGGGAAACAGTTTCTGGAAAATTTGGAGTATGCCAAGAAAATGGCCGGTCTGTAAATACTATTCTCTCGGGTAAAACCGGGGGAATTTTTTTTGATATGCTCACCAACCTACCTTGTGGAAAAACTCAACTATTTTTTTGGTTTGGGAGGGTGTTTTTGCTCACTTGCCTTGATACTGGCGCAGATAGGGCAGTAAACCGGCTCAGATTTTTGGTTTCTTTTATCTAGGTTTTGTTCGTAGTCAGAGTATACGAAAGTATTTTTGCAGTTTTGGCAGATGAGAATTTTGTCCGGCATATGGATGTATTATACGCATAAAAAAAGCCACCTGTGAGCAGGTGGCTTGATCGCGAGACTAACAAACTAGTAACAGTCAACCTGCTCGGGGAAGGTGAGGAACCAGATACCTTCCTCGTTGGTCCATTCCAGAAAATTTCTCGAATCGAGATTGTAACTGACTCGCCATTCCCAAGATAACGACTCAACCCCATTATCTGTTTTGGATTCGAAGAGTTTTATGCCGTCCTGATAACACGCCAAGACGGATGGAGTGGTTGATGGGGTGTATGTGTTGTTATTTGCGTCGTGGGTGACAAGGCCAAGGCAGGGGGCTCCTTCCTGTCTGGTGATTATTCCCATCGGGGTAAGGAGGGAGTTGAACACATGCGTTCCCTTATTGTCTGACCACTTCCAAGTGTTTCTTACTTGATGGATGTTGGTGGCTGACTCGTCGGTCTCAACGATTTTTGACCCACTATCCCAGCAGATCAATTTCAGAATGAGCGGTGGAGAGGGTCGAACGGGAGGGGTCGATGGTTGAGCCTGGCTGGGGGCACAGGCGGCAAGAAGAACCAAAGCCAAAAGGCTGATCAAGGCAAAACGGAATTTCATGATTATTCTCCTGTGTTAGGGTACAAGTTTGAGGAACAACTGATTGTACCACGATGCTATGAGATACCTTCATCTTGTTCTAATAAAGACCCCGCCTGAGGGCGGGGATGAAATTTATTTGAAGGTAGGGGTCATGTAGCCGTGAACGGTGAGATTCTCGACCGAGTTTGAGTAATGGATGTTTGGATAATAGAACTCGATTAATTCGCCATTGGAATCATACCGAACACTTTTTGTGAGGCGACGGGCGAAGATGTGTTGGACATCGTTATTTTCGAACTCCGTTTCGATGCTTTCGATAACGAATATGGCAGAGCCTCTGGAAGCATCAAAGGCACCTTTATCAGATTTGCTTTTTTTGGGCAATTTTTTGCTGTAACGGAGTGCGTGTGCTACCCTCTCCTCTTCAGAGAACGATTCCTCAATAATGTGGGTGCCGGGTTCACCGTCAATAGCAATAACCGGTGTGTCGACGGTGAAAAAATCTGCTCGACTTCGGTAGCCATAGGCGAACTCAGCAGAGCTAATCTTGGCACCACGGCGAAGTTTGGAATTAGGCATGGGGGACTCCTTTTGTGAATGGGCGAATCGATCTGAGTGTATTATATACACTAATAGCCTATAAGTCAAGTGGGGGTTTGTGGACTTGAGGGGAGTCGAACCCCTGTCTTGGCAATGCGAATGCCATGTTATACCGCTTAACTACAAGCCCTTCAGAGGCGCCCTGCCTGCCGGCAGGCAGGTCTACCAGGTGAGCTACAAGCCCGTGACTAGATTTTAGCAAAAAAGCCATGAAAAACCCGCCATCATGAATGGCGGGTTGATATGAGAAATTATTGAACTACACCTGCGTGGAGGAAGTTTTCGAGTAGATTGGGTGAGGTAAATAGATTTCCCATTTCCCACGCTTGGCGATCCATCTGAGAGCAAGCGGCTGGGAAGGCATACACCTTTCCAATGGCGTTCACAAACGTGAGTGTTTGGGAAGGAGTAACCTCGACCCAGCTAACTTCGTGAGCCCACCAAGCGTCGTCACCAGTGACGTAGGGGAACGCGACTTCGATGAGATACGTTTTTCCCGCATCCAAGGTAAAGTTCCCTGGAGTTTGACTTTCCCAGATAATTTCAGGGGAGCAATTGGCTGGGATCACGCTCACGGTGTAGGCCATAGTGAACTTTATCTCACCGACTACGCAGTCTGCGTGGATAACTTGGTTTACTGTGGGGTAAAAGGTAGAAGACAGTTCGGTGCCTGTTTGGGAGTCTGTTAGGATACACTGTCCGACGAGACTATTGGAGAAGAGGCTCTCGATTTTGGCATAGGTGATGACAGTGACCGGCTGACCGGCAAGGACCGGGGAAGGTGTGGTGAATAGAGCAGTAGTCAGAGTACCTTGCCTGAGAGCGAATCTGATTTCCTGGTTTGCGCACCAGAAGTCGTAGGGAAGGCTGGTGCGAAAGACGGCCACGGTTTGCTGGCAGCCGTATGAAACAACTGTTGGCAATTCCGCAGGTGTCTCTGTCGGTGCGGGGATGCTGGTAGCCGTGGGAAGGGTGGTTGTGACAGGGAACGTAGTGGTTTCAGTGACTAGATAGGTTCTTCGACAGGCGGAGACCAACAGCATTATGGCACAAAGTCCAAAAATTGTTCTGCGCATTATTTACCTCCTCCGCCAAAGGCGGATCAGTGATTTAAAGTTCTAAGTTAATGAGGTTGACAAAAACCTATAGACATTATACAATATGCCGTGTAACTAACCTGATCTTTGGAGGAGTGTATGGACCGTTTGTTGTTTTACATCATGGCTATTGCTCTGTTGGGTATGGTCTATTCTCTGGGGAGGCTGAGCAAGTGCTATATCATGCGATATAAGTACGATGAGAGATGGTGGAGAGAGTGGAAGCAGTATTTTTTAAATATTGCGTATACCTGTGCAGCCGTTGCCGCAGCCGTTGCCGCAGTAAGGTTGTTTTTTTAATAATGTCAGCCTGAAGCCCCTTTTTGGTGGGGCTTTTTTTGTGCCCAAAAACCACCCTCTCTTTTTCTTTCATTAGGGAGAAACAATAGCAGGAATGTATTTTTTTAAAGTCCTCGCGAAAATGAAACAGATTTGAGATATTTTATGTCGTGTAGGTGATATCATAACACTAAGTTGGACATATTAGAGGCTAATTGATAATATGTCGGATTGGACGAGCGGGAATAAGGTTTTTATTTGTCTGATGATAAGGTAAAATATATTGTGTTGGGCCTGTAGTTCACCGGTAGAATATATCCATGGCATGGATGAGAAGAGGGTTCAATTCCCTCCAGGTCCACAAGAAAAACCCCGACACTTGGTCGGGGTTTGCGGATCAGGCTGTTTCTTGAGGGAGAGTCACTCCCAGAACTTCAGTCAAGTATGTTTCGATGGCCGTTTTAAAGAAGGCGGTTCTGGAGACATCGTTGATTATTACCCAAACCATGCCTTGAGTTTTGGCCGCTTCAAAAGATATGTTTCCAAACTGTCGGCCGTTCTGGTCCAGAATATAGATATTTGTTTGTTTTGAAGGATGGTGAGTGTCAGAATGGGCTTTGACTCCGGAAAAATGAAGCGCCCAGATGGCAAGTTCCTCGGGAAAATCATAAACAGCCAATCTTTGGGCGGGGACGAGATACTTTTTGTGAAGTGTGGGTGTCGATTTTGGTTTTAACAAGCTGACCACCTTTCGATATAAATTGTCAAGATTACAAATACATATTGTACATTGACGCGACAGTCTGAGGAGGGAGGAAAAGATTATTTGGTGGTTGCGGAAGGGGTGGCGGAACCGCTTGTTGGAGGAATTAGTTTTTCGAGTGATTTGATTTCCTCAAGAACCTTGTTGTAATCGTCCGAGGGTTGAGTGTATTGCAGACCCGCCTTTGCGTACTGTAACGCACGGGGAAAATCTTTTTTGTATTTGTAAATGGCGGACAAATTGTAGTATGGAATGTCCCAATTTTGTTTTAGCTCTATGGCCTGGCTGAATAGTTTGATCGCCTGATCCGTATCTCCAAGATTAAAGAATAAAATTCCAAACTGAAGTCGAAGACGAGGATTGGAAGGGTCGAGAATAATGGCTTGGTTAAGGTGAGCGATAGCAAAGTTCTCGGCACCGTCTGCACTGCCGATGAAAGATTGATAAATATTGGCCAGGTTTTCGTGGGAGTTTACGTTTAGTGGATCAAGAGTGGCGGTCTGTCTGCCGGCATCAATGGCGCGTTGCATATATTCGGTAGCGTTCTTTTTTTCTTCCGCAGTAGCATCCTTTTTGTTTAGGATGGCGATGGCTATGGTCTTGTAGAACTGTGAGAGGGAAAGGGGGTAGGTGCTGTTAAAGGGGTCGAGCTTTTGGGCGTTGATTGCTTTGAGATATGCTCCGACTGAATTTGTCTTGACGAGTTCTCCGGCCTGTCTGGAGGACACTGAAGCGGCGTAGGCCGGCAGAGCGTAGAACCAATAAATCGAGATTAGAAGGGTGGACGCAAGAGTAAGAATCCAGGGAAGGATAAACGCGGAAGGTGAATAGTGTTCGGACTTCGATAGCTCATGATAAATACTTTCCTGTTCAGATTTGGCAGAGATGCTGAGATTAATATCCTTGACTCCCCTAAGTCCAAATAGCTTAAATTCGACCGTGAGGGCGATAAGAGAAACAAAGCCAAGAACAATAGAGACTATACCTGCAGGAATAAAGATGAAGGTAAGAAGGGTGGAGATGAGAGTGAGTGTCAGGAAAACAAAGGAGGGGTTATCTATATTGGCGGCGCGATGCTTAATAGAAATAAGAATTGGCTTGGTAAAAGAGATGAGGAAAGAGAGAGCCCCGATAATACCGGTGGTAGTAATAAGGGTTAGAATAAAGCTACCTGATTCGGGGAATCGATAAACCCAGAGAGTATTATTCAGATTTAAATACATTGGTCTGAGCCGAGTGAAAGTGGTGAGATATGTTTCCGGTCCGGAGCCGAGTAGAGCCGTTTGCCAATTTTTGAAAGTGTCGACTGCGATAGACCAACTAGCCCGATAGGGAAGTAAAAACAATACTTGTTTACCGTTTTGAGGAAGGATGAGGGTAAGGTTGATAAGACTAGCAACAATCATAAATATTGCCGAAGCGAAAAAAAGAGATTTGGTGAGCCGGTTTTTACTAACTATCAAATAGCCGATGGAGGAAATGAGAATAGGAATTGTAAAGGCCAAGGCGGGAAGGATGCCTCCGGTGGGGTTGAAGGACTTATTGCTAAGTAAATCGGAGGAAATGACTTTTGAAAGTATGTCGAAGCGGTGCAAAATGGTAACCAGACTAAGGACTGTGGCCGAAGAGATCAATCCGAAAATGACCGAATTGATAAGTGTGCGATTTTTTTGTGAGGAAGTTGAGGTGATAAAGATAATGACCAAAGAAGTAAGAAGAGCGGTTTGACCAAAAAGTGAAACGTGTTTCACCGGACTTAGCCAGACAGACGAGACTATGTTGGCAAAAGATAAGGCGATCAGGGGAAAAAAAGAAGGGGAGGTGGTGATGGTAACCTTGCCTCTCGTTAGACTGCGGACACACCAGGCAATAAGAGATAAGCTAGCTAGAAAGCTGACTAAATAAAATTTGTTGAAATTGAAAAAATCGGTAGTGGTGGGTAAAAAGAAAAGTGGAGTTAAAAAAGCCAAAATTAGAGGTATGAACCGTAAAATTTGAGTTGAGAGCTGGTCTAACTTTCCTCGCATACAGACATTTTAGGGATTAACGATATGGTAGTCAATGTATCGAACCGAGTCAGAAGGAGTATTAACGGAAATAACCATTTGGCCACCCTGTTTGCTTTTGACCGAATAGATGGATTTGTCGTCAGAGCGAGGTGTCAAATATATTTGACTAGTGGCCTTGATGTCAGAATCGGTGATGGAGACTTCGACTAATCCGGCTGAGATGGTGGCGGTTTTGTCCGTGATATTGCTGGCACTTTCTGGAACTACTCTCGTTTGTGCCGGAACGGTGGATTCGTTGGGGGCGGCGATGAGGGGGAGTTCGCGGTTATTAGTTGTTGGTTGTTGGATAGGAGAGATGGATGGAGTAGGTTGGGCAGGCGAATCATGATTCGCCCCTACATTCGAAAGGATGCCTTGTGGGAGGGGGGAGATGAGAGAGCCGGTGGGCTGGGAGGACAAATAACCGAGAATGATGAGAGTGGTGGGAACAAAGAAGAAGACGCATGAAGCGACAACAATAGCGACCGATATGGTCGAATGTCCCTTGGGAGGAACAGCATTGGTAAATTCGATGATCATAACGTAATTGTAGTACAGACGGAAGGGTTAGTAAAATGAACTTGGAGTGATGATATAATTATAGGATGAGCATTGAGCTTAAACATACAATGTTTCTTCCTACAGAGGATAATTTTGCGACGAAAGGTTCTCGATCACTCAAAAAAGAGGTCTGGGTTAGTCGCAGATCAGCTCTTTCTTGTGGTGGTGTATCAGTCATACCTTTGGTCGGTTTGGACTCCGCTATCCAGGAATATTCTCACAATAGGCGGATTTGCTGGCAATTTGAACCACATCCTGGATTTGAAAAGATGATTTCTAAAGATAATACGGAGGGAATTGGGTCATTTGAGATTAGCATAATGGGAAAGGATAAGCTGTGGAAGTATCTGAATGAGACCGCTGAAAGGCTTTCGAAAGAAACCGAAACATCTGTTGATCTCAATTTTCTCACTCCGTATGAGGCGATTAAGCTTGTGTGCGAAACAATTCAGGACAGGGTTGCTTACGAGTACTTGATTATCGGAAAAGAAGGTAAAAGAATGGTTGAATGTGGAGAAATAAAGAAGACGTTACGGCCGGAGTTAGTGGATCTTTGTAAAGCTAATCCAGACAAATTTGATAGTGAAACGAAAAAGCTTGAAATTAAGATCGACTCAATGACTGCGGACCAAATATTGGAAGGTGGTTTTGGAGTGTGTCGTCATATAGCAGCTACGGCGTCGACGATGTATGGTCTGTTGAAAGAAAGACAAAGAGGATTGATGCTAAATGGAACTTATTTGGCATATCACGGGCAGAATGTTGGCAATCAACAATTGCGATCGATAATTGAAAGTCATTCGTACAATATTTTTTTGGTGACCTCACCAAGTGGTGAAGTGGCTATCTCTATAGTCGATCCCACTTGGATGCTTGATGAGGACTCTGAGCTTGACTATACGTGGAAGAGGATTTCTCAAGCGTGTTCATTTTTGAGTGAATACGGAAGAAGTATCGGAATGAAGGATGTAGAAAAGACCGTGTCAGCATTGGTCTCAGAGGGAGTGTCAAGAATGGAAAATTATTTCTCCGAAAATAAATTGTCTCTATATTCTAATGGAGATGAACCGTGTGTTTCTGAGTTTTTGAGTGACTACATCAGCCTGATAGATCAGGGCAACGTGGGGAGATCCGGTGAGACACTGTCGCACATGATTAGGTTTCTGAGCAATTATGATTGTGATCGGGTAAGGGCGTTGCTCGAAGTTTTGGGCCGACCTTCGTACGAGTTTGTCAACTGTCAAGATGAAAAAACCATCCAGAGAGGAAGGTTCGCTGAGCTAAACAGGGAACTTAAAAACATCGATTTTTTGTCAGGATCGAAGATGGATAACCTAGTACTTACTGAGACACTGATGAGAACGATAGACCAATTTTCCTTGAAATGGTTATTATTTTTGGAAAAGAGAATAAGAAATCTTGACGCTGAAGATTTCGAATATTTAGGGTTGGTTGGCCATTGTGTGCGAGCCTGTATTGCTTTGAAAACTGCTCCAAGTGAGGTTAGTCAACTGCAGAAAATTCAACAAGCTCTGAATGTTGTCCGGGCACATAGAATTCTAGGTGACCTGCTAAGTTTTGGTGGAATATATTTAAATGTTTAATTGCTGTAAGAATACATAAGCTAGGGTACAATTTTTGAATGGAGTTGCCTAAGGAAAGATGGGGTAAGAATTTAAAACTGATAAAGCCGGAGATAAAAAGCTTGTATTATAAAGGGGATATTGATCTGCTGTTGGATGAAAGTCCGAAGTTAGCGATTGTGGGATCCAGACGGATGACAGAGTATGGGCAGAGAGTAATCGAGAAATGGATGCCCGTGCTGGTTGAGCGGGGAGTGACGATTGTGTCCGGATTCATGTACGGAGTGGATCAGACGGCGCACAAGGCTTGCATCGAAAATGGGGGGAAAACTATCGCGGTTTTGGGCTGGGGTATTGATTGGCCAGTGGCCACTCAGGACGAAGCACTGTATCAGAAAATACTAGAAGTTGGTAGTTTGATGGTGTCCGAGTACGAAGAAATGACCGCTCCTTTGTTGTGGTTTTTTCCGCAAAGAAATAGGATTGTGGTGGGAATTTCCGGTGCTGTGCTAGTGGTAGAGGGATCGGCCAAGTCCGGAAGTATGATTACGGCACGTTTGGCCAACAGATTTGGAAAGAAACTTCTAGCCGTACCCGGTCAGGTGACTAGTCGGGTGGCAGAAGGGACTAATGGTTTGATCAGAGACGGCATGGCCAAAGCGGTGACTAGTGCAGAAGACGTGCTTAAGGAGATGGGGTTGTTACCTGGTCAAATGAAGCTCCCTTCGGCTATGCTCAGGACAGGCTCAAGTGATCCGATGTTGTCACTGCTGGCCGATGGTGAGAGATCTGTGGATGAGCTATCTAGACTTCTTAAAATGAATGTGGCACAAGTACTTGGAAGACTAACAGAACTAACTCTCAGCGGGATAGTGATTGAGGCTGGAGGGAAGTATCGTGTGGTGTGATCCAACAGAGGCGGATCGAAATACAAAAAAGCTCCACGTATGCGGAGCTTTACGAGCGATCGAAGTGAATCAGTTGCCAGGCCCCTTCGTGCCCGCGGATATGGGCGATACCGCCATGACGAAGGTAGTGTGATCTGGCCAGATCGAACACTGCCGAGATTGAAGCTTGTTTACCCAGAAATAGCCTGGACATGAAAAAAGCCAGGAAGACACCGTGGCTAACAATGGCCACTTTCTTCCCGCGGTAGCGTTCCAGAATCATCTGGATAACTTTGTCTTCTCGGACAAGAAGCTCCACGGTCGACTCACCTTGATCATCTAGCTTCCAGGACCCGTCATGTGCTGACAGAGCATCGATCCACGCTTTTTTGTATCTCAGGTTTTCCGGTCCATTTCGTTTGGCACCGTAGACGTCCTCTGGAAGATCGATCTCCCTTAAATCATTTACAACAATAAAGGGGAGTTTGATGTCCTTGGAGATAACTTTGGCCGTGTTTTCTGCTCTGGCTAGAGGACTGGAAAGTAAGACGTTTACTCCCAGATCGTTCAGTTTTCTGGCTTGATGGTAAGCTTGGTATCGTCCATGGCTGCTTAGTTCAGCCTCAAGCCTGTGACGACGATAGGAGGCAGTGGAGTCAACACCATGCCTCAGAAGAAACAAGTCGGTAATTTGTGCTGTGAGCATGATTATGCCTCCTTTATTTGAATGTTCGTGCTTGTGAATTCTACCATATCAGAGGCTAAAATGCAAGTATATAGGTCTTATGAGCTTAGGCACAGGAGGTTTGTCGGTGAATTTGTGAGAAAATCTGGCTTATAATATTGACTTTTTGACGGTAGCGTGATACTATTACCCGTAAATTGAATCTTTGTAGCCGGAGGCTTTTGATGGATAACGTAATTAACTGGATATATAAGCGTTTTGGTTCCACAGGGGTGATCATTGGATTTGTTCTGATATTCATGGTGGTGTTGTCAATTCAACCCATCGATGGATTACGGACTGACCCAGCCAAAGTTTGGAACGAGACAAAGGCTCAGTACACCAATGTAGTGATGAACGAAAGGCAGTTACTTTGGGCGTTTTCGCTGAAGGGGTGTTCAAGAGACGATTCTGCCGCATACCGATTCACCGGTCAAAATATAAACGGTGATACCGTATCCGGCGTTGCATGTGTGCGCGCCTTCACCCACAAAGTATCTTTCCGCATTGCCAGCTCCCCGTAAATGGGGAGTTTTTTGTGGCTTTTTGAGATTAATAGTGAAATACTGAGTAATGTTGGCGAGAATTGAAAGTGTCGCTTGTGTGGGACTAGAGAGTTTTTTGGTGGAGGTGGAAGTAGACGTGGCTGAGAAAGGTTTCCCTGGGTTTAGCATTGTTGGACTTCCAGATAAGGCTGTAGCAGAAGCACGGGAGAGGGTGAAGACAGCTTTGGTAAATAGTGGATTTTCCTTTCCTCAGAAAAAAATAATTGTCAACTTGGCGCCGGCTGATTTACCTAAAGAAGGGTCGGCCTATGACTTGCCGATTGCGGTAGGAATTCTGGTGGCGAATGGAGATATACAAGTAAAGGAATCAAGAACGCAAGAACTCAAGGAATCAAGACAAGAAAAAGAAGAAGATGGAGTTGTTGAGGGGTTGTTTTATGGGGAGTTGTCGCTTGACGGCAGTTTGAGGCACACAAAAGGAACTCTCTTGGTAGCCCTTTTTGCTAAAAGGGAACACAAAAAGAGAATTTTCTTGCCGGTACTTTCGGCCAACGAGGCAGCAGTAGTCAGAGATATCGAAGTAATTCCGGTAAGAAATTTGAAAGAATTAATTTGTCATTTAATGGGGGAAAAGAAAATTGAACCATTGAAAAAAATTGAAATAAAAAGTTTGGTAGAGGCCGCTCTACCCGAGTTTGATATGGCAGATGTGGTGGGTCAAGAAACGGCCAAAAGAGCTTTGATAATTTCGGCCGCAGGAGGACACAATATTCTGATGTCCGGTCCACCCGGGTCGGGAAAGACGATGTTATCCAGAGCCCTGCCGGGCATCATGCCTCTGATGAGCGAAGAAGAAAGTATGGAAGTGACGAGAATTTATTCGGCGGCGGGACTGATGACGGCCGGTGAAGCGGTGGTCAGACGAAGACCCTTTCGCTCACCTCATCATTCGACCAGTATGGCGGGGCTGATTGGTGGAGGAAGCAGGCCGGTACCGGGAGAAGTGTCTCTAGCGCATCTTGGAGTATTATTTTTGGATGAGATGGCGGAGTTCCCGCGAAGTGTATTGGAATCGATGAGACAACCAATGGAAGATGGCAAAGTAGAAATTTCCAGAGTGGCCGGCAGGGTAGAGTACCCCGCATCGTTTCAACTGGTGGCGGCAGTGAATCCTTGCCCTTGCGGGTACTTAGGTCATCCGACAAAAGAATGTAAATGCTCAATGAGAGAAATTGAAAAATATAAAAGAAGAATTAGCGGACCGATTTTGGACAGAATTGATTTGCATATAAATGTACCGGCAGTAGAAACGGAAAAGATTTTGGGGACGGTGGAAAAAGGGGAGGGGTCGAAAGAAATTAGAGAAAAAGTAATGAAGGCGAGGCAGAAACAAAGTGAAAGATTGTTAGTTTTTGGTATTTTTTGTAATAGTCAGATGAAGAATAAGCAGGTGAAAGAATTTTGTAGACTAGATATTGATGGGGTACATATCTTGCGACTAGCTATGGAAAAGTTCGATTTGTCGGCCAGGAGTTATTTCCGAGTTTTGAAAGTAGCCCGGACTATTGCAGACTTGGAGGGAAGTGAGGCAATTTCTGCGGGGCATTTGGGGGAAGCGTTGCAGTACAGGGAAAGGGTGTTTTAGACCTATAAGCTTGCAATGTTGGTGGTTCTGTGCTAGAATTTGAGCTGTTTGAAAATCTGAACGTTGAAAAGAGGACAACATGAAGAAATTTCTGGCTTTGATTCTGATCGTACTTGTGCTGGCCGTGAATACCATTCCGGTGATGGCCAAACCCCAAACAGCCGTGGCGCCATTGAGATTGGCTGTTGTTTCCCCCACTAGTGGATACCCTGGGGAAACGATCCAGGTATCTGTGATGGCGAGCAATGTGGGGAAGCGACCTGCCAGAATCGTCGGGTGGATAATCCGTTTTCCGAAGGACCTGGTCTCGGCGGTTCATGTCGAATCGGCTGATGGTCGGATCAAAGAGGTTTCGACCACTTCAGAATTTGTATTTGTATGGAATGGTGTTGTAAAGGGAGGGAAAGTTGCTGAGGTACGGATGAGCGTGACTCTGCGGACTGATGTCGAAGTTGGGACGCGGACTTTGGTATCTGCTCTGGACGCGGCCAACCTACACATGGCAGTCATCGAAATCCTCGAGCCGAGATTGACCGTCACCTCAAATGCGCCCGACGTGGTCTCAAAGGGAGGAGTAATCTTTTTTATTGAGGTCACCCTGACCAACAGCACCCCTGTCGGCCTGCCTTTTGATATGGCGGCGACAGTTTTCTTCTCTGGAACCAACAGAAACATTGAGTATTCATTCACCGGAGGGGAGATCTGGGGCTTTGACGGAAGCTACACAGGCGCTATCCTCTGTTGGCGCGGGGTGGTCCCGGCAGGACAGTCCTTCACCCTGACCGTCAAGACAGCATCTGGCAGGTATCCGGGAACCTTTGATCTGCTGGGACTGACAGACTTGCTTCACCCGGAAAACTTGTACGCAACGCGGATGATTATTATCCAGTAGAATTTTGCCCCGCCCTCGAAAGAGGACGGGTTTTTTGTGCTTGTGAGTACACAAAAAACCGGATGCATTTCTGCACCCGGTAAACTTTCATTCTGATACATTCACTGTTTTGTCTGGGTCAAGCCTTGGGACCTTTGAGCATTTCTTCAATCATCTTGTCGATGTCAGAAAGATTCATGTTTTTCCAAGCGTCGTTGATCTTTTTGGCATAGTCTGAGTTGGTAGGTGGAAGATCGGTATCGGGGCCTGAGGTCCAGGAGTCAGGTGAAAAGACTGTACCGGCATTGACTTCTGCCATATCCAGCTCGTATTCGAAGATTTCCAGGTAAGTGAGAGCGGTCTGAATGGTGGTGTGTTGCTTGGTGATTAAGAAACCAAGTTTGGAAGTGGCATCATCTGGGAATCTTGCAAGGAGTTCAGAGAGTTCCGAAAGCTGTTTCTGCCAGATAACTTTTCGTTTTGCTATATCGGCTCTGGTTTGATTTATCAAGGCACTATCGTGTACGGTCATCGCTTTGTAGCTGTTAATGATCAAAGATAGTTCTCGTGCCTCTTTTTCACCAAGGTGGGTGATATATTCCGCGGAAGGATAGGGATTGGTCATGTGACCTCCGTATTTATGTTAAATGTGCTGGCCTATAATAACACTTTGAAGGAGATAGAGCAAGGCCCTTGATCCTTTTGGAATAAAAAAACCGAGTGCAGGGTGCACTCGGCTGTAAAACTAGAACTTGATGATTTTGGTGCCGACGATGGTCAAAAAGATGTTTCTGTAGACCAAAGTTGCACTGTTGGATCTGAGGTCGTATACCGACCAGCCTTGGGCCAACAGGCTCACGATTTCTTGATGAGTTTTCCCTTTGGTAGCAATGAGGAGCTCCCGTTCCATGAGCATTTCCTGGCTTATCGGCTGGAATCTCCGGAGATAGTCCTGGATCCGATGTTTCCAGGCCAGGAAGAAGTCTTTGACGGCGCTGTTCGGCTTATTGCCGTCAGAGATGAAGGTGGCGATGTCCCAAGGTTTGCCATCTCTTGTTCGGAAAGCCTTCAAGACTTCAGCGATGGCTTCGGCAGCTGCCTCTGGGCTGGTGGTTGCGGTGAAATCAGTGTTATTTTTGAGGGTAAAACCCTGTTCGATGGAGCGGATTTGGGCGTTTCGACCATCTGTCATGGTTCCAACCTCGAAGAAATACATCTTTGTAAGCGCCATGTGCAGATGAATCTTCTTTGCGAACACGACCGAAGCCATTTCTGACCCAGGGGGGTCGGATACGTGGATTTGGCTCCACCAATCCAAGACCGCGACGGCATTTTTGATGGTTTCGCGGATGGTGGCGAGAAGGGCGTGAGTCTCTTCGTTTTGTTCTCTCGTCACGCTCGGGAGGGCCTGGCGGTAGGTAGCCATCAGATCCGCCATCTCATCCGTCTGGACTTTGGCCAGGGCGCGGACATCGGCTGGAGTCTTGAGGGCCAGGACGGTTTCCAACATTTCGTCGACATGGTTCATGAATGCCTCCTTAGGCGGGAATAGATTGTCAAGGTTTAGAAGCCCTATAGTATCACATTTTTAGGCATAAGTCAAGTAGGGATGAGCTATGATACAATTATGGGGTAATTGTACACTAATAACCTGTTTTGGAGGAAAAAATGAAAATTGTGATGCCGCTCGATAAAGATAATGTTCGCAATCGAAGGTTAACGGATGAGACAGATGGGGGATCATTCCTGAAAGCAATATTGGGAGACGGTCGAATCCGCTTCTCGACGAACACTGGTATGATCAAAGCCCGCTTTGGTTTTGGTATGCCGGCTTCGCCGTTGATTCAGGCTAGCTTCTGGGCCTTTTCTCAGCACCTTCCGCTTCGCTTGGAGCCGGGACATTTCTGGACGACGATCATTCAAGAAGTAGCGACGATGGTCAAGCTCGATCCGGAACGCTTCGCTGCGCTTTTCAACGGAGATCCGAACAATAAGAAGAAAGTCATCGTGCGTTGTGATGAACTGTTCGGGGATGACTCGGCTTGGCCGTTGGCTATTGGCCGTTTCCGATCCGCTTTGGCCGTGGAAACCGACACGGAACTGGTTGAGGGCTTCTTTCCTCATTTCACAACCGATGATGAAACACATGAGCTGGCCTATTTGGTCTCGGTTATGGATGCCGCCTCTCCCTATTTCGACTTCGAAGTCCACACTCTTTGTGGCATCCCCGAGATTCACTTGGATGGTACCCACGCCGACTGGCTGTCTCTCTATGAGCGTATCGAATGGCTGGAGAAGAACTTCGGTCAAAACGTGTACTTTGATCGCATCAAAGCCCGTGTGCGTCAGATTGCCGATCAGGTGGGGAGGAATACCCCTGACATTGCCATGTGGCGGTCGTTCTTTAAGTACCGCCAGAGGAGTGGCGGAGCTTTGGCCAACGGTTGGCTGACAGATTTCTACGCTTATGTGTATGGCAAGAACGGTCCCCAGTTCAAGGCTGAGGTAGCCGGAGACGGTCGGTATGACGGTTACTCCTTGAACGAATTCCCTTCCGGCATGTCCGTTGTGCCGTTTATCTGGCAGGTCATGGACTCTCGCTATCCGATGCGTTTCTTCGCCGGTTTGACCGGCATGGAGATGCAAAATGGCGTGCTGACGCCCCTCATCGGCTACGGGGTGATTGAAGGGGAAAAGTAAATTTGTTTAAATAGCCCTCGGGAAACCGGGGGCGTTTTTGTGGTTATTGTTGGTGGTGTATCATCTTTATATATATGGATAAAAAGAAATCTCAAGACAGACAGGTGGTATACGCTTTTATCGATAGTCAAAATTTGAATCTGGGGGTGAGAAATGACATCCGAACTGCTGATGGAAAGCATTTTCGCTACAAAGGATGGAATCTGGATTTTGGAAAGTTTTACGAGTACTTAAGAAGTGATTTGCATGTCCAAAAGGCTTTTATCTTTATTGGATATATGCCGGATAATCAGGAACTGTATGACGCATTGAAGCAAGACGGGTTTGAGCTAATATATAAACCTATTCTTGAAATACTAAATAAGGAGGCGACTGATATCAAGATAAAAGGGAACATCGATGCCGAGATGGTACTACACGCCATGATCAACTACCAGAAGTACGACAAGGCAATCATAGTTTCCGGTGATGGCGACTTCTTTTGTTTGGAAGAGTACCTAGAGCAAAATGGCAAACTGGGAAAAATTATTGTGCCCAATAAGTGGAACTATTCTTCGCTGATTGAGAAGTATTCTAGTTATTTTATTACCATGAGTGATTTGAGGAAGAAGTTGAGCTATACACGCAAGAAACAGACGGATCGTCCAAAGAAAGAGGCTCTAAAGGAAACGGCGTCCGAGCCGTCAGAGTCAGTGGTGGCGGGCGACGGCAAGGGGCCGAAGTATTTTGGCATGTGACGAAAGTGAATGAAAAGAGATAACAAAAAGACGGGGAATCGAGGAGAGGATTTGGCGGCTGAATATCTGGTGAAAAAAGGCTACAAGATAGTAGAGAGGAATTTTCGTACCCGCTTTGGAGAGATAGATATTGTTTGCTGGGACGCACAGACTTTAGTGTTTGTAGAAGTGAAAACAAAAATAGGGCATGATTTTGGCGAACCAGAGGATATGTTTAATAAAAACAAGATGGGACAAGTCAAGAGGATGGGGGAGGTGTATATGAGAACTCAAGAACTCAAGGAATCAAAAACTCAAGACGAAGAAAAATGGGGCGGATTGTGTCGGGTGGATGTGGTGGCAGTGGTACTAAGAGAAAATGGAGAGGTGGAAAAGTTAGAACATTATCAGGCGGTCTATTAGGGGGCTTTGTAGGATAAAATAAGGGTATGACAAAAATGGAAAGATCGCTCGTTCTAATCAAGCCGGATGCTCTACAAAGAGGCCTGATTGGAGATATCATCAGTCGGTTTGAAAAAAAAGGATTCAAGTTAGTAGCCTTAAAAATGATTCAGATGGACGACGAGATACTGAAAAAATGGTATCACCAGTATGCCGAAGCACCATTTTTTCCCAAAATAGCTAAATTTATGAAGTGGACGCCGATAGTGGCTATGATCTGGGAAGGATACAACGCGGTAGATCTAATCAGGAGAATTATAGGCACCCGTAAGGGGTACGAGGCTGAGGCTGGATCGGTCCGGGGTGACTGGGGGATGAGTGGGGGGAACAACTTGGTCCACGCCTCCGATTCTCTGGAAAATGTGCAGAGGGAAATCGATATTGTGTTTTCTGAAAAAGAGATACATGAATATCAGACAACTATGGATCAGCTTGTGTACAGTGAAGAGGAGCTTGGTGGTGAGTTTCGATAGAGGTTGTTGGCAATCATAGATGCTGGTAAAATATCCAGGTAGATTGAAAATTCAGATTGAGAGGTGAACATGAGCTGGAAAGATTGGTTTAAAATCAAGGTTACCCGTCCGTGTAACCGATTGCCGGATGCCGATGAGTTTTGGGTGGTGATTAAAAAGGCCATTCCGGCCAATACTCTGATAGATATCCAAGGAGCGGATAGATTTTTTGAACGTGAATCTGAAGTCGGCATTATGTATCTCCTGAAAAGGGTAATCAACCCCTTTGGATACCCCGATCCCTGGTTGATGACGAGTGGGGGAGTAATTGGCGCTTCGGAGCGCTGGTGGAAAGACCAGATCGAGTCCGGTGCGGTGGAAGTCGAGACCATCGTCGCATAGCAGTTTGCCCCGCCATTTGGCGGGGCAATTTTTTGTGCCAAGGTAACCCCGTACAAGGGTTTGTAGGGTGGAGGGTCGCAAACCTTGTGCGGGGCGGAATTGGAAGAGCATGTCATCGCCGAAGGCGATGATATGCTGGTAGCATGAGAATCCGA
>Ga0209727_1000112_pt1 | contig 99170 bp, 109 predicted proteins | sample RifGroC1_FD_183995 | JGI IMG/M metagenome (GOLD analysis project Ga0209727, IMG submission 183995) | Groundwater microbial communities from Rifle, Colorado, USA - Groundwater C1 (SPAdes) (version 2) | ecosystem: Environmental > Aquatic > Deep subsurface > Groundwater | place: Rifle, Colorado... | reverse complement strand
ATAAATATTTTTCTATTTGATTTTTGATCGTCTCTCATTAATTTAAGTACAAATCCTTGAAGCATTAAAAATCCTGCAAGGCGTAAAGAGTAAGAACTGAATTCAGATTTCATTTGGATTAATCATTTCTCCTTTTTATTTAAATACATCTCCTTAAAATTATTTATATCTTATTATTTATAGCATTTTAAACTTTTTCTTTAAAGCCCTTTCCCTCTTAACATTCTGCCAATTACATCCAATTGTTTTAATAACTCAGCTATTTGTTTTGCGTTTGAAAGATTCTGTTCTTTAATAATTGCCAATTCTTCTTTAAGTAGTATGTAAATATCTTCATTTTGTTTTGAAATTTCTTTGTTTAATTCGATTATTAATTTTGATGTAATATTGAATGTAATATAATTTATGATTTTATTTAATTTGTTCATATAGAATCATTCCCTTATTTTTAATTATTTAATAGTAATTCCATACTTCACAGCAACAAAAGAAGTTATTAGTAAACTTACAATTCCAATAATTTTCAAGGCCATACTCAAATTATTATTTAATTTTATTTTTTTTATTTCAGTATCACTTAATATTTCCTGTTTTTTTATTTCTGTATTACCTGCTGAATTTCCTATAGCAATTTGACTAATTGTATTTATTAAGAGGTTAGAGGTTTGTAGATTTTGCAATGTAGTATTTTCAACCCTTGCTAATGTTGTATCAAGATTGTTAAATCTACTTTCATACGCAATATCCTTTAACTCAAGTTCATGGAGTTTTTCACTATGATTAATAATTTTATTATCTAATCCATAAATCTTTTCTTCGTGTATGTTTGTCTTAGTTTGTAAAACTATAATTTTTTCAGAATGACTCTCCAAAACCTCTTTAATTTCATTCTCGTCCACTTCTAACACCTCTTCCATAATTATATTATTATTATTTTGCACTTGCATTTGCCCCTTTCTTATGATATAGTTACATCAAGACATACAAAGGGCAATTTTGTATAGTCTAGCAAGTCTCAGAGTGTAATTCTGAGCTTGCGAATACATAGACAACTGAATAAATAATATTAATAAGATTTTATAAATGCTTAAATAATTTTAGTGGATTAAAAGAGATATAAAATTATAATTACATCTCTAATTTGAGTTTATTTTATTATGTTTATTAAGCAAGTTCTAATCTCTTAGTCGCGTAACCCATTTTAATAATCTGCTTAATTACTTCTTCAGATTTACTTTCCAATACTCTGACAGTTAAATATACATCTTTGTCTACTTTTATTGCTACATCTGACACTTTATTTACAACTCCTTCTTTATAAGTTACACCAAAATAAGTACATACACTTTTTGCTATATTTACAGCAATTTGTTGTCTTATATTTGCATTTGCTAATTTAGCATTATCCTCTTTATTATCCAAAAATGCAGTTTCTAACAATATTGCTGGCATATTTGTATCCCTGATTACTGCAAAATTTGATACCTTAATTCCGCGATTATAGAATAATTGTCCCATCATAGGATTTAAAATTTTAGCAAACTTCTCTGCCTTTCCATTTAATCCAAATACATGACAAGTTGTTCCAAATGCTTGAGAATTAAAAGCATCACAATGACAACTTAAAAACAAGTCTGTTTTATTTGAATTTGCAATTTGGCATCTTGTATTTAATGAAGCATTAAGTGACGAACCATCTCCATTTACTTTTGCTCCTTCTCTAGTCATAATTACTTTTATTCCATTCAATTCAATTAATTGTTTTGCACGTTTGCAAATATCTAATACTATATCTTCTTCTCTTAAACCAAATCCTGAACATCCAGTATCAGCATTTGGAGAAGATTGATGCCCTGCGTCTAAAGTTATTGAATACATAATTATTTCACCTTCCATTAAATTAATAAAGAGAAGTAAAAATATCACCTCTCTTATACTTCCATTTGCTTCAATTTGCTTCAATTTACTCTGTTTTTCGAACAATTATTTCCTTTGAAATACACCTTTTCTCGGATTTAAAATATAGAAAAATATTTACTTGTTAACTTTTATAAACTAACACAATGTGGATATTATTAACTTATAAAATAAATAAAAACAAAGGAAAGGTTTGAGCAAATCAACTCTAAAAGGCTATGAGTTTGATTAGGTATATTTACTAAACATGTTTAGAAGAAATCAAATGATATTATAATTAATGATAAGAGTGTATTTTAAAAAATAGTAATAAATTAAAAACTAACTCACTTTCTAAGAAAATATCAATACTAAAAATTTTCTGTTATAATAAAAACCTTAATCCGCTCAATCTAAAGCATACTAATAATCATCCCTATAATTATACCAACGACAACTACTACAGTCACTACTATGGTCTCACCAGTCAATCGCTTTCTTCTCATTAATCAAACCTCCTTATTCACCAACTATGGTTACTATATCTTCTTAAATCTATAACTCCCACTATTAAACAAACTTGTAATATGTTATAATTAAAAATAGTCTATTGCTATCAAATTAGATTAGGAGGTATATTTATGAAATCAAACTATCTATCTGATTTTATGTCGTCAAGAAAAAACAATTTAGACATTATTAGATTCATATCAGCCGTTTTAGTTATATTATCACATTCATATCCTTTAGTTCAACAAAACAATAATAACGAACCTCTTTTTTTATTCACCAATCAATCTACTTTTGGGGGGTTGGCCGTAGCAATATTTTTCATTATAAGCGGATTCCTAATAGCACAAAGTTACGAAAAAAGTAATAATTTATCAACTTATTTAAAAGCCAGAGTCCTTAGAATATTCCCAGGTTTAATCGTGTGTATGTTTGTCATTGCGTTGATATTGGGTCCGATGCTCACCACCTTACCATTCAATGATTATTTTTCAAACCATTTACTTTACAAGTATTTTATTGGTTTAGCTTTATTGCCAAATTTAAGCCCATACTTACCTGGCGTTTTTGTAAACAATCCTTTTGGTAGTTTTGTTAATGGTTCATTATGGACTCTTAAATTTGAGTTTTTCTTTTATATTGTAGTTGCTTTTTTAGGCATAAATAAAATATTAAACAAGAAATTTGTAGGGTTTTTCTTTATTGTTTGTTTAATTGTTGCTACATTAGATATTAATACAAATATACATAATCTATTTGTATTAGGCTCTTACTTTTATGGAGGTACATTATTTTATCTTTATAGATCAAGCATACCTTTAAAAAATATATACGCAACTATATCTTTGATAATTATATTAATTACTGCTAAATTTGGATATTTTAATACTGCTATAGCTATTCTTGGAACTTACTTGGTCATGTATATAGGATTTCAACAAAGATTTACATTCCCTAACTTTGCTAAATATGGTGATTTTTCTTATGGATTATATATTTATGCCTTTCCAATACAACAAGCAATAATTCAGATATATGGGATAACTACACCTTTATATGTTTTTTTACTTGCTTTTCCAATTACTTTAATATTATCTATTATATCTTGGTATATGGTTGAAAAAAGAGCATTGAAACTTAAATATCTAACATTTAAAAAAACTACCCTTGTCAAAACTGGTGTCTTAAGATAAATTAAAAGTCTTTCTCATGTATGTGTGAAAAAGGCTTTTAATTTCTAATACGTATTTAAACGCAGAAGCCAAAAGCAACCCCATTAGCAACACTAGCATTACCATATAGTAGCGTACCAGTAGCCGTAGTTAGACAAAATGAGGTTGTTGATGCAATGCGCGGGGATCTTTGCCAGTAAGCCGTGTCAACCCCCACACCGTTAGAGAGTTTCTTTATCCGACTAGCATCATCCGTAAATATAGTGTATTTTGTCCCTTCCCCATTGGCTGAATTAGTTACTGAACCAAATAATTCTATTTCGCTCAACAAGAATACTTTTTCAATCGTTGGCATAATTATAGAACTCATATTCCCGGCAGACGTAAATTTAATAACTTTATTTAGTGCCGTTTGCAAGTCTGTTGGAAGTTGCCCTGTTAACGTACTATCTATCCACGTTTTTAGTGCCGATGCTGTCCAACCACCAACATTTGTATTACTAGCGTTTACCTGACGAGATACCGCCATAAGATTTTTCAATCCAAAAGTAATTCCTATTTTTTTGGTGATGTCCCTACTTAGTATGTCGTGGTTAAAACCGTAGATTTGGATTGTTAATACTTCAGCCGTAGATAGTGTTAGGGTTTTCTCGTCGCCTACATTAAAGTAAGTATCTCCTAGTCCCAATGCAGAGATTAGTGATATTTGGGGCCAAGTACAACTATCCAAGGTTGTGCCAACAGGCGGTAATGTTTGTGTAGTAATGTCCAACCCCGTGTACACGTTAATGTCTGTTAATCCACGGCAATTATATCGTTTCGTTTTATCGTATTCTGGACTTATTAATATGTCTGTACCTGTTGTCCACCCTTCCATATTTAGGTCAACCAATTCGCAATCAACAACAGCTGAACTATCATTACGGTTTGCAGTTAAGCATCTTGTACCCTTAGTTCCTACACTGTCTTTACTTAAATCCCCTGTTATTCGGCATTTTGTCAATGTTCCTGTCGCGGCATGTCGCATACAATATCCTATCGTTGCATCTGCGTGAAAAGTTCCGGTTAAGTCAACTTTAACATTTTCCATTTCATATGGGACAAACATTTCGCCATGACAATTTTTAATATTAGCTTTTATAAAACCACCATGATATATATCGGCTAAAATGCCAATGAAGCAACCGTCAATTTCTAGTTTATCAATGTTGAAATCATAAACGGGTTGTGGGCTAGACGAAAAACCAATATTTAACGCTGTAGAAATAGACGTTCCGTTAATTTTCAATAATCCAATATGAACCCCTGTTGAACCGACGATCTGACATATTCTAGACTCAATAATATTACTATTGTTTACAATAGCACTCCCTATTTTAACATTCTTTATCTGCTCTCCTCCACCATATCTGCAACCCATAGAAAGTCCACTGTAACCCCCTGTCTTAACATTTACATTCCCTATTGATCCATTTTCTACGTATTGACCAACTTCAGGTTCAATATCAAATCCCCCAGGCATTTTAAAATGTCCTATTCCGTTAGAATTAATAGTGTCAATGATAAAATTTTTGCCCTCCACAATAGACAGCGCATTCCTACCTATGGCTTCAGTGGCAGTACCATCAACGATACCGATATGATAATTATCTGTTTGATTACCAGTTATAAACAATAAATCACCACTTGGATTAGTGCCTGTAATTTTTTCTATATTAAAGTCACGACAATTTTCTAAAACAAAAGAATGACGAACCTCTGGGCAATAAGTTGTGTAATCATCATAAGGGTTGGCAAGAGGATCACAATGATTATTTAATGCATTTCCGTCAAAGTTAATTAGGGGTATATTAAACTTACTGCAATTTTTAAATGTTAATGTTTTGGTTGTTGTAACGACTGAATTTGTTGCAGGAAGATTATCTTGTCTTTTCAAAATACCTTTTGAATTAAACCCAAAATTACTTTTGCCATCTACTACAACCCCATCAACTATATATGTTTTCCCATAGTCAGTAGTTAATGTATAGTGGTTATTTGTAACAAAATCAAAAGCATCAATAAAGGCTTGTGTGTCATCTGTTGGAGATGGATTTATACTGCCATCTAGCAATAATCCGTCTCCAACTGCACCAAATTGTCTTACATTCACTGTCGCATAATTTGCCTGATACGACGTAACATCATCATAAAATTCATTAACTGCACTTACAATATCTGTCTTTGCTACAGTAGGCAAACCATTCAAATCTCCTACTTTATTACTATCATGATCATCTAATCTAGCTTTTAAATTTGGATATCCAACACCTAAAGAACTAACTCTTGCACTTTCTACTTCTTGGGTAGTTAAACTTCCAGCTCCACCAGGAACACTTCTAAATGCTTCTACTTTTGTTCCTGCAACAATAACACCACTAGTTAAAGTAAATGAATTTGTACTAGTTTCAGTATAATTTACTCCAATAATTTGCTTAATTCCTGTAATATAAACCATTAATTGATTTACACCAATTAAATAAGGAAATTCAGTTAATGTAAATAACGTTTGATTTTCTGTTGCTGTAAAAACCTGACTATTATTTGCTCCATATCCCCCTGCAAAAGTTAAATCTAAAACATATGATTTTTCAAAAATAGTACCATTATATCTCCACATTGCATTATTAGCTGTAATTGCATCATCAATAACTTGATAGGTATCCCCCAAAATATTACTCGATGCAGGAAGAGATGTTTTTCCTGTAACAACACCTTTAAAATTTATATGTCCAGATGAATATGTAGATTGGCGATTTTCTTCTTGTTCAATTCTTGTTTCTTCATTAGACTGTCTAGTATCTTCATTTGCTTGAGCAGTTACATTAGTTTCATTTAATTCTCCTATTGAAATATTTGCGGTTGAAATAGTTCCATCTAAAGTTCCATTTATAATTGTTGCTGAACTAATTGAACCATCTAAATTACTTTTCGTTGAATTAGCTGTTGTATTGCTTGAATCTAGTGCTGTTTTTGTTCCCAGTGCTGTAGCATTAGATCCATCTAATAAATCCTTAGTTGCCAAAGCCGTAGTATTAGAACTGTCTAAATTACTTTTTGTAACATTTGCTGTTATATTACTTGAATCGAGTGCTGTTTTCGATACTCCAGAGGTAGATATACTCGCATCTAAATTTGTTTTAGAAGTATTAGAATTAGAAATAGATAAATCCAATGCCGTTTTTTTAACATCAGCAGTAATAAACTGAGAATCTAAATCTGATTTTAATATATTTCCCGTAGCAATATCTGAATCTAATTCTGTTTCTAAAGCTTGGGCAGTAGAAATTGCAGTAGATAATCCTCCTAAAGATTCAATCGCTACTGAACCTGAATTTATCATATTTTGAAGAGTTTGTGTTACATCATTTCCATCTGTACTATATATTCTTTCTGCAGGTATTTGGATAATTCCTCTACCTTTAAAATTAGCAGTTACAGTTTTTCCATTTTCTGAACTCGCGAAAGACACAATACCATTTAAATAATTTACATAGAACGTTGTTGCTATTAAACCACTTGATATTTTAGACTCTGCATAACCAGATATTGTCACACCCTCAAATGGACTAGGCAATTCAGATAAAACTATTTTATTGCTTATAATTACGGATGTTGTGGATAGTGGTACAAATGGGTCAAGGCCACTACCCTCGCGAAGTTCATACAAAAGTGGGTTATTAAATTCAAAAGCCATTGTTTATTTTCCTCCTTTTTAATATATAAAAAAAGACAACTAAATATCTCTCTAATTTTACAATATATTTATTTTTGTTTTTTATTTTTAATAAATATTAATATCTCGCTAATCTTTAATAACTTACCTCTACTATTGTGAAAATTACTTATTAATTTTAATGCAAAAAGAACCCATATTCCTATGGATTCTTTTCTTTTGATATAATATAACTATAATTCCATCATAAAACTCCTAAATCAACCCAAACAAGACATTACAATTCGGCAATATATCCTTCAAAATTTTACTATAATAGTCATAATCACTAATTGGTATTCCTGTTAAATAAATACTTCTTAACCCTCTCAAACTTTCCAATGGACTATAATCTTTAATATAATCTGATGAAATACAAAGATTTTTTAAATTCTTTAATCCAGATAATGCACTAATATTGTTAATACGATTTTTATGTTGCCCAATATATTCCAATGATGAATTTTTAAGATCAAGAAATATTAAATTTGTCAATCCTTTTAATGGAGTAATATCTGTAATTTCATTATTTGGCAAAGATAATTTCTTTAATTTTGTTAAACTTGATAATGAACTAATATCACTGACTGAACTATCAGTTAAACTAAATTCCATTAGATTAGTAAAATATTCTATTCCACTAATATCCTTTATTGATTTTAATTCGTGTACAGATAATTTTGTTATTTTCTGTACGTCTGTTTCAGTAATATCACCTGTTGGTTTGTTTAGATTTTTTCTAATTGCATTTTCAAAATTAATGTCTTTAAATGTAATTGATGGAGAAATATTTGGCAATATATTTACTATACATTTTACTGTCTTTTTACCATCTTCTGTCGTGACAGTAATAGTTGCTTTTCCTACTTTAACTCCTTTGATTTCTCCTGTTACGGAATCTACAGTAGCAATTGATTTATTACTTGATTTCCATGTGACTGATTGATTTGTTGCTGTAGTAGGAGTTATAGTAGGGATTAATGTTTCTGTCGATCCAACATTTATTGATATAGTTTTCTTGTTTAGAGTTATTTTTGATGGTTTTATTACTTGTGTTTTTTTTGCAATAGAGATATTGTCCATTTTACTAAAACCAACCTCAGAAGCCAATGATGGAAGTGCCACTACAGACAATAGAGACATAGACAACGCAATAGTGATAAGTGATTTTGAAAACTTTTTCATATTAATTCCCTCCTTTGTATTATTATTGTAATTATCATATACCAAAAAAGAGAGAATTGCAACTATAATGTACTAAAAATATTTTATTTATTAATTGTAGTAATTATATTGGTAATTATAGTAAATTTAATTGAATTGATTTATTAAAATAATACAAAAAGAGAAGAGAATTATTAATAGTCTCCTCTTTTTGTAAAATTATTATGTTGTCAATATCATTATTCCACCATTACTAATAAAATATAGCAAACTAGCTTTAGTAGCATAGTAATCATGAAAATAGGTATTAAAATCATTTCTATCTATAGTTGTTGTATTTAATACAGATAACGAAAGAGTAGCTATATAACTAGCTAATGCATTATATGCTGGTGTATAATAATTAGATGCATATGTTACTGATCCACCAATTGCTATATCGAACCCTTCATCAGTATAAAATGTTTGATTTATAATCTGAGGATATTCAGAAAATATAATATCCCACTCTTTACTTATAAATTTTTTCTCGAACGGAGTAAGTTTACTATCATCTGAATAATCAGATAATAAATCCATTGCTTGAGTATCTTGTATTTTTGCCCAGGTATAAGAAGTAGTAGATGAAGAATCTAGATAATAAAAATCCGTATATGTTCCTATATAAGTACCAGGTGTTTCTCCGCTATTTTCAGTAAACGTTGCCCCTCCATCATTAGAATATTTAATATGCAAATATGAACTAGACCCATTTGCACCTGTTGGCCCCTGAATACCATCTGTTCCAACAATTTTGCTCCATATATATTTTGTTGGATCTATAGATGCAGTTGGAATATTATCAGAATAAATACCTATATATGTCCCACTGCTAAAACTAAATCCAGTTGTTCCTGTACTATTAGAAGCATAGGCAATATGCATATAAGATGCTTTAGTATCTGCATATAATTTAATGGATGTTGCAATAAATTGTGATAAATCTTCTCTCGATGCATAATAATCTTTAAATTTATCATCAAATTCTTCTCTGTCTATATTTGTTGTTTTTGTTAAATCAACTAAAATTGGTGTTGGATTACTAGTATTATTAGGAAGAACTGTTACAAAAAGATAAGTATAAACTGCATCATAAGCATTATCATATATATTGTAAAAAGATGTCATTTCTGTTGACGGATACAATAATACTGTTGCATCATAATTGATTTTTTCTACAACAATAGTATCCCATATTGGTTTTAATTTTGTCTTTTCGCTTTTTGTTACTTTTCCTCCATCAGAAATATCACTTAATTCTTCCAATGCTAAAATAGCATCTGTTTTTGCCTTATTCGCTAATGCTTTTGCAATATTTGCTGCAATATCATCAGTATATTCAGTATAATAAATCCAATCAGAAGCAACATAACTTCCTGTCAATCTTTCAGTTATACAAATCTTAAAATCACCATTAGTTTGTCTCCATAAATCTTGAACATTATAAGGTGGAGATGGTGTTCCTACAAATATTCTTAATTCTGAATCTAGTGATCCTTGCGCTTTTGAAGCATCTGATAATACTTTTATTACATCTACATTATCAATTAATTCCCATTGATAAACACTTGATATATATGAAAATCTATATGCATCTCCTTCAATTACATCATAAAATAAGTCTCCTATATGATAACCTTTAATTGTATTTGTAGTCCATTCAATACTTGGAAGATTAGTCAATAATGGAGCATAACCATAAAAATAACACTCTATTTTACTATCTGCACTTTGACTCTGAAAATTAGTATTATCTGCATTATATAAAGTATCTGCAAATAATTTTAAAGATGTTGCTATAATTGCATTTGGTTTAGAATTATCAATTTCTAATGTTGATACTTTTGCTATGAGTTCTGTTTTTGTAGTTTGTAAACTATCATACAATGTTTGAATAACTCCAATTTGTGGTGCAGTAATTGATTTAGGTACTGACAAATTAATCCAATTATTTAACTCAGTTTGTAATGAATTTAAAGCAGTTTGATAATTTGTTTTTTCATTAGGACTTATATCACTTAATCCTACTTTTGCAGCAAGATCAGTCAATGGTCTAGATTCTTCAATTACTAAAGCTAAATCAGTTCCAAGGATAATAGAATCACTTACACTAATTGTAAATGTACTAAATGAACTAGTTATTTTTAATCCTAGTGCAATAATTGCTTCTGCTAATCCTGATATTGATTCTCCTACATAATCTCTTGCAATAACCATTATTTCATTTAATAATGCAATTTTATTAGTATAATATAAAGTAAAATAATTAATAAATGTTGCACCAACAATTGTTGAACTTGTAGTTAAATTTGATAATATAGGACTAATATATGAACTTAAATTAGAATAAGCAGTTTGATAACTTGATAAAAGTGTAGCAATAGTAGGATAAGTAGTATTATTCCAATAATCTGCTTGCATTTCTACTGTATTTTTTTCACTTACAATTGCATCCCAATAACTTTTTACTGTTTTCTTTTCTTTTGATGTAATAGTTGTATTACTTGCTACTTTTGTAATATCTACCATAACTATATCTCTATTTGCTTTTGCTATTTGAACTGCTAAAGTTGCTTCTGCTGAAATTAATGTAGTCCCAACAGCAATTCCTTGAGGAGTTCCATCTACTATTTTAGTATTTATATCAGCATATGGTGCTTTTTTACCACTGTCATAAAATACTTCTAATGCAGTTCCTTTAAATAATTTAGGAATACCCACAAAAGCAAAAGGGAATCTACCTGTTCCTGTATCAGTACCAGTTCCCCCACATCGAATCATTGCATTTAATAGATTTTGATTCCATCCAATTGAATTATTAGATGTTAAGGTAACAATTACAGTATCATCTAGCGAATTTAATTTTGTTGCTAAAGCATCTCTATCCCCATCATTAGTATACGTGTCATAAATATGAGTATGTTCAGTTATCACAGATAAATCTTCTCTGCTAATGACTGTAAGTAATAGACCAGTACCAGAATCATCGCTAGCACTAATACTCTTTTTATTGATCTTAAATATTCTACTTTTATTAGATTGATTACCTCCTGTTCCACGAATATATAATTCTCCATCAATAGAATATTCAGCAGTTAATAGATTTATTGCATTACTTAATGCTAATTTTGTGCTCATTACTAGATCAAATTTCTTTAGAAATGCTGTTCTTTGTTTTGATGTTATTTTTAATCCTTTTCCTGCATAATTTACCAATGGCAATCCTACCCATTTATTTAACTCAACTTGTAATCCATCAACACCACATGATACTATTGTTCCAGTTAAAGAATTTTGATATGCACTAATCAAATCAGTTGAAACCGTTAAACTATTAGCAATTTTAACTACGTCTGCGCTTTCTGCCAATATTTTATCAAATGACGCTTTTAGTGAAACAGATTCGTCATATGTAATATAATTATCTTTAGCAAAGGTTTTTATATCCATTTGCATTGATGTAATTGCAACACTGACTTCAAATAATTGTTGATCTACAAGAGTTAATTCATTATCAATTTGTACTTGAGTTATTAATGCAGTCAATATATCTTTTTTAGTTTCTGCTATTTTAAGTTTTTTATTTATGTCAACTCCTTTTGATGGTTTAATTGTTATTGGATAATCTGATGAATCTTGATTTAGCCAATCATTTACAGAATTTAATGCAGTTACAATAGCACCAGAACTATTATCAACCTTAAAATAATCATCTTTTGCATCATCTAATTGATCATATAATATATTGTCATCACCAATTATTGCAAGTAATCCATCAGCAATTGCAACAATATCACCAGATTCATCTTGTACTGCTGTTTTTAATAATTCTAATGCATTAGATTGTTCTTCCGTAATTTCTTTTGCATTGATATATATATTTACTTGAATTTGAAAATCACTTAATGCTGTATTTAATTCTGCAATTTGAGATTCTACATATCTTTTTCCGTCATCTTGACGAGCTTTTGCCATTGCATTTATGAGGATTGATTTTGTATTTTCTACATCTTGAAATAAATCTCGGATTTTTATTCTCTCATCTTCAGGACTAGAATCACTGATAATAGCAATTGGATAAGTTTTGGGATTTTCTGGAGTACCTATCCATTCATCAATTAGATATGTTTCTAAAGTAGTTAGAGCAACTTGGAAATTAGTTTTTTCATTTATGTCTGGTAAATCAAGAAATTCAAGTTGAGTAGCAATATTTATAATATCTAATGATTCTGCAATTAATTTGTCTAATGTTAGCTTGAGAGACTTTGCTTCTATGGCTGTGATCCAACCATCACTTCCAAATCTTGTAAGGTCTATTTCTAGATTTAAGAGAGAACCATTTAGTTCTTCAAATTGTTGATCAACGTATTCTGTAGCTGTGGATAGGGAGGAATCCCATTTAAACTTATTTAGGTCAATAATGTCTACATATGAACTTGCATGATACAAAGAATCCGACAATCTTTGAGATGCAGTTTTTACATTTGAAATTGTTAATTGTATATCTGCATTCTCGAAGTCGAAATTGATTTCAATTATTTTAGCAGTTATATCAATTCCTAATTGCTTATGTTTTATAGAGATGGAATCACCTAAATTAATTTTGCCCCAATTGCGTTGTTCTTCCAATATCTCTAAGAAATTAACTAAACTAATTTGAACGATTGTTTTTGGTGTCTTCCTAATTTCCATTTCATCCATTCCTGCAAAATAAAGGTCTGTGACACTTCCGATGCTTCCATTCGTGAAATCCTTGTCTATCATGTATGACGTTTGAAGTTCTAGTAATAATTCAGGAGTATCAGAGAAAAATCCTTCATATGTTAAAGTTGTTTGAATCCCATCAATTAATGCTTGAACGTCTGTGATTTGAATATTTTTTGCATCTATTTCAGATTGTTTTGCGTCAATTAACAATTGTTGTGCTACTTTACTAGAAACTAAAGTCGTTGTGCTTTGTCCATTATTTTTAGCAGTTTCGATATTGTCATCAATAATTTTCATTGCATCTGTCAATACAGTCATCTCGTTTATCAAAACTGTCAACTCTATTTGAAGAGCAGATAATTGTGCTAAATATGTTGCAAATCCATCTTTATTCTGCAACAATAAAATTTGATAATCTAAAAGTTTATGACATAATTCATCAGACATATAATCTGATCTTGTAATAACTTCTCTAGTTTCTTCATTTCTTTGGAACGGGAAAAGGAATGTACTATAATTTTCTATATATGACTGACCAGAAGGGTTGATTTCATTTATTGTTAATCCATCTTTACCGTAGACTTTTAATCTTGTACAGAAAAATTCACTATCAATATTTTGTACGATTGTACGGAGGTACTTGATATCAGTAATTCGAAATCCCTTAGAAACACCATATTCATTAATTGTATAAAAATTTATTTTTCTATTAATTGAATCAAATTTAGCAATTAAATTAAATTTTTCTGCAATCTCTAATATGAAATCTAATTTAGTTTTTACAGAAACTTCAAATGAGCGATATACTGAATCTAAAGTTTCAGGATAAGAACCAAGAATCCAAGGTGTTTCTTTTAATACTCCGTCATAGTGTGTTACTACTGTAGTAGAAACTCCATCAACAGTTGTTGTAACTGATCTATCATATCCACTCATGATTTCTGATAATTTTACAGCATTCGCAATGAAACTGCGTATGTTCTTGTCTTTGAGTTCATATTCTAATGAATAGCAATTTACTTGTAAAAAATCTGTAGAATCATCAGCATTTGGTGATGGATTATCTATTATGAAATATGATGTATAATCACCTAGAATTAATTTGATTAAATATCTGTTTTTTAGCATTTCACAATTAGTATTATATTGTTGCTCATGATCTTTTTCTATTTGATATGGTAGATTGAATGTGAGTTCGCTTAATGTTGTGAGATTCATTCTTAAATTGGCAGAATAATGTTCTTTTAGTGATGCTATAATTGTTTTGTTTGGCTTGCAAAGATATAATTTTGGTTTTTGTGGAGTAAGAGATAAGTTTATATCTAGGAACATTTATTTTCATCCTTCCTTGAGAGTTTTGTTTAATGCATTTTGAATTGATGTCTGAATTGAATTTTACAAGTTCCAAAAATTTGTAAGTTATTTACACCTCTTGGCAAACTAATAAAATCTCCTGTAAGATTATTTAAACGATAAGTGTCTGGAATAGATGATGTTATTTCTTCATTTTCGCTATCAATGAATAAATCTTCATTATTTTTAAGAGAAGATGATGGGATTTCTACTCCATCAGAATCTAATAATGAGGATAGTTTGAATTCTTTTCCTGAATCTGAATTGTTTATAATAGAAATATCTCCGTCATTTACTTTAAGTAGGGAAATTTGTGGTTGACATGGAATATCTCCAAGATTAGTGAAGATTATTGTAGTACCGGAAGATGGGTTGGATGATAGGTCATAGATGTCTGATAGGTATTGAGGAGAATATTTATATGGGTCACTACAGCGAAAAATACAGTTTATATAACCCATATTTCCAGAATGTAATAATGGTGTACTATCAATTAAAGTGCAATAAAATATATAATCGGGAATTGAATCAAACGACATTGGTTTATATCCGTCTTGTGATAACCATCTTCTAACTGAACGCAATTTATCTTCATCGAAAGAATTTTCGAATGCAATTGTTAAGTTCAATATTCTTGGCAAAGGTTTTTTCTGAACATAATAAGGTTTAGGAGATCGGCGTGTTGTTATTTCCTTTAGTTCTATTGATGAAATAAAGTCTTCTGAGTAGAGTCCATTTGTATCGACATGACAGTTTATTACTCCATAATCAGTTGATAGTTGGTTATTGAAACTAAATATAAGGGATTCTGAAATTGACATGTTTGTGAATTCACCTCCATAATTATTTTAAATTAAGGAGGACAGAATTTAAGTGTCTTCTGTCCTCTTATAAAACTATTTTATACTATATTTTTAATCTACATTTCTAATACAAATATATATTTTCCCATCTGAATAATTTTTTACCGTCTTATTTCTCTCAACAATAACTTTATCAACTATTTTATCGTCTTCACTATAATCTCTTGTTATCACTTGATCTAAAATCGCCTTCGTAAAATTCTGTAGGTCAAATCTATCTAAACAATCATATTTAAGAAATACTACAATTGGAATTTCCCAATCAATACTCAGATCCTCTTTACTTAATAATTGGTGTGATGGGAAATTTCTAATCCAATTTTTATATATATTTGTTTTTACTATAATATTTTTCCCAGTGAAATCATTTTTTACTGTCTCATACATATAATTCTCAGAAATAGGATGTATTGATAAACATATATATTCATCCATAGAGGGGTTCAATGTAGATATTATATTCCTCTGTTCTCTAATAATCTCATCCTGTTCATTAATTAATTTTCCTTGTTTATCAATTTCTTTTGTTTTAGAACTCTTAATTCCACCATTTCTCTTATTCTGATATTTGGCTTTATCATAAATAACTCTATTTTGTAATAAAGATATATCATAGCACTTACCCATATTCTTAACAGCATCTTGTGATAATTTCAAACTTAATTCAGTTAAACCATTAAATATGCTTTGACATATTTTAATTTTATCTTTTGTATTATATTGGTCGTTTATATAATTAATACAATCTTCATATAGTTTCTCAATTTCATGGGCATCAGCTTTGGCAAATGTATTCTTAACCCTACGTTTACCAAATAATTTTTCATTATCAATAACTTCATCTTTAGCATTTTCCATTATGTAAACGCCACGTTTACGAAGAGAAGGTAGAACATCTAACGTTACCCATTTTCTAAATGAGCGTGCGTTTTTAGCATCACTTTCAAGACATAAATCATAAAAAGCATCTTCTGTAACATATGTATTTTCAAAATCAATAGCTTTTCAATATTTATAAAGTTTTCACCAAGTGAAAACCCTTTAATATCAAGCCTTTTACAGAGATTACTAATTTCTTCTTTTCTGGGATATAATTTACCTTTTGCTTTAGTTGTATAACCTAAACCCATTCCAATGTCATAAAGATTGAAATGATCTTCTCCATTAATTGTCATAATTCTTACTTGACCAAATTGTTCGCTGGTAAATACTTGTAACTCGTTTTTCTCATTGTTCTTTTCCATTTTTAACACGTCCTTTTCTTTTTTATTATTTTTATTAATGTTTTGTTGTCCTTTATTTAAAATATAAAAAACTAAATGGCGAGAGAAAGGACACTCTCTTTTTAATGGAGTAATTAATTCCATTAGCCATTTAGTAAAATTATCAATATTTATTTAAATATTATTTATTAGAAAAAGAGGAAGAATAAATCATCTTCCTCTAATAATCTGAGACTTCTCAATTTTCTTAATAGTGAAATCTGCTGCTCTTTCTAGTTCTTTTCTACTAATTACACCATCGACAGATGTGATGTTAAAATTAATGTTTGGAATAGTAACATTTGTTCCAGATGAATTATTGTTAATGAATTGGGGCATTTTAAATGGTTGTAATGATATATTTGGTAAAATAGATGGCATATTTTTAATTAAGTCTGTCAATGAACCATTACCATTTATTCCTGTACCATTGGCATAAGATGGAATGTTTAGGAGTTTAGCTTTGCTGATTAATTGTTCTGTTAGGTTATGTGGAACAACTTCAGTACCTTTTTCTAGATTCATGATTTCAGGGCCATTATTCCCACTAAGAAATGGTCTACTATTGGGAGGAATTATTAATTCTCTTCCCTCTTCTGATGTTTTTGCTGGCCCTCCTTTATGGAATGAAGTTCCAGATGCTAATTCTGGAATATCATAATTTGGAATACTATCTGATGCTTTTTTAATTTGATTAATAGTATCAATAATATTACTGAAATTTTCATCAATCTTCTTTGCTTTAGCAACCAAATCAATAGTAAAACCATCACTAAATTTAGTTAATGCAACATTAATTTTAGTAATATTACCATCAATAATTCCTTGTCTTATTTCTGCAAAAATTGCTTCATCTTCCATAATTGCTTTATAATGAGCATCTAATTTTACTTTTTCGGCATCTAGTCTTTCTTTTGTTGCTTCGTATTTGGTATTTTCCGCAGATTTTTGTGCTTCTAACTCCTTTTTTATTGCATCAAGAGAATCTTGAAGATTTTGTTTACGAAGTTCAATTGTATGAGAATTTTGCATATCTTCAATAGATGAATTTTTCTCTGCTAATTGAGCTTGTAATTCGGCTAATTTTTCTTTTCCTTCGTATGATGTATCTCTAGAATAGATATTTATTTGATCTTGAATTGTTTGTGCTTCAGATTGTGCAGTTGTGAGATTTTTTGTGTAATCCTCTGCAGATTTTAGTTTATCTATGGCATCAATTTGAGCATTGATAGTTTCTTCATATGCGTTAAGTTCATCATCTAAATCATCTAATACTTTTTGATGAGCTTTTTCAGCAAGTTTTACTTTATCAGAATATGCTTCTTCTGCTAATTCTTTTTCATTTTGATAGTAAGATTTTAATGCTGTTATTGCTTCATCTGCTTGAGATGATTGGATATCTAGAAGGGATTGTTTGAGGGATTTTTGTGAAGTTGTTAAATCATCAACTGATTTTTTGTTGTCCTGCCAACCTTTTCTCAACTTCTGCATGGTTATAAAAGTAGATTCCATTTGTTTCTGAACTTCAGCAGTTTGAGAATTAAATTCTGAAACATATTGAGTTGAAGCTTCATTTGCATCATTGTACCATCGAGAGGTATCACCGAATGGAGACGTAGCGATGGATGCATCTTTTAAGGCATTTATTTTGTCTCTTGCGTCATTTAGTTGCTGTATTTCAAGAGATTGTGATTGGATTAATTCAGTCGTTTTAGAGAGAACTAGGGAATAGTCTTTTGCTGATTTTGCTTGATCTATTTCTGACTGGAGAGATTTATTGCGCTCTGCTGTTAGGAGTGATTGAGCATTTGCTTCTGCTATTAGGGCATCCGTATTATCTGTATAAGATGGTTCGGACAATTTTCTGTCACCAATTTCTGCTACTGCAGTTTCATTAGATTTTCTTGCATTAAAGTCAGACATAATTTTTGAAACATAATTTCTAGTTTCACTAGGCGCATATCCACTAATATCTGCAAATGTTGCTCCACCTGATTTACGAAGTGCATTTTTGACATTACCGATTCCCCAGTTATAAGCTGCTAAAGCTAATTCTTTATCATTATTAAATGCAGCCATCATTTGAGAAAGATATTTTGAACCACCTTCGACATTTTGAGCAGGATCAAATACATTTGATACCCCAAGTTCTTTACTGGTTCCAGGCATCAATTGCATTAAACCAGATGCACCAGATGCATTATGGGCAGATGAGTCAAAATTAGATTCTGCTTTAATTACAGCGTCTATCAATGTTGCTGATAATTTATTTTGTTTTGCAGATTCACGAATTAGGTCAGCATATGGGCCAGTAACATTTTCTAAGATTTCTTTAGAAGTTTTATTTAAATCTGGATTAGCAGATGCAATTAAGTCTTTAGGAGTGATTTGTTTAGAAACTTCTACACCTTTGAGAGCATCTTCTATTGCTTGCAAATCTTTGAGTATTGATTGCCTACTTGCATATTCAGCTCTATTTTCAGGATCAGCAAGAGATTGAGAATTAACTAATTCTTTAGCTTTTTCAACAGAAGTTATACCGCCAACTTCTTGACCATAAAGAGATAGTTTTGCTAATAATAATTTTTTAGACTGTTCAAGTTCTTCTTTTTTTTGGTCTAAACTTTCTTTATGAGCTTTATTTTTTGCTTCCATTACTTTTTCAATTGCTGATTTTTCTATTGTATATAGTCCATTTACCTTTGTCATAGCAGATGCTAATTCTGGATGAGCTTTGATAAGTTTGTATAATTCTTCGGTCGTCATTTTATGACTATCATTCATTTTTGCAATAGTTGATGCTAAGTCTTTAGAATCAGATAAGTAGTCTTCTGTTGATTCTGATACATCTTCTACTGCTTTTTTTACATCTATGATTCCATTTATAGCACTTTCTGCTTTATCAGGTACACCTTCAAATAATTTATCAATTTGCGATCTAAATTCTTCAATATTATTCTTCTCTGAAGTAGCATTATGTAAGTCTTGTAACTGTTTAATTATTCCTTTATCATTTGGATTTTTAGAAAGCTCATCTTTTAATCCTGCAACTTGCTTTTTAACATCTCCGAATGCTTCATCAAATTCTATTATATTTTTACTTGGGAGAAATTTATCTAGAATGGTTTGATTATCTTTAAGTTCTCCATTGAGTTTATTAAATTCATCTGAAACTTCTTTTATTAATTCTTTTGTGAATTTATCTTTATCAGAAATTCCACCTAATGCTAAACTTAATTTTCCTAGTATCTCAACTCTTTTTTCTAGTGTCCCATTAATTTCATATAATTGCTTATTTTCATTAGTGAGACCAACAGAATCTCCCATTACAGAAGAAATAACGGAATTTACCTCTTTTGCTTTTCTTGAACTACCAAAAGATACTTGAGTAACTGATTCTTCTTTAGATTTTGCTAATGCTTCTTCACCAGAATTTCCCATTGATGCTAATTGTTCTTTAGCTTTTTTAACTGCTAATTTATCAATTATTCCAATTTGATCTTTATATTTACCATTTATTAAATCTAAATTTTTTGATTCTGCTCCGTAAGTTTTAATAAGTTCATCTTGAATGCCTTTTAAACGAGATTTTGATTCAGCAGTTAAGTCACCAGATTGGATTATTTTTGTATATTCTTCTGATAATCCATTTAATGCATCTTGTTCTTGTTTAATTTTTTGAGATGTTTCTTCTGCTTTTCTAGCATTTTCTTCTTGCTTTTGATTAAATATATCTATTGCTATAACTACTGCTGTGATAGCACCTATAATTAAACCAATTGGATTTGATAAAATTGCTACTTTCAAACCATGCATTGCTAAAGACATTCCTCTAGTTGCTGTTGCTGAAGCAATCATTTGTGTTGTATAACCAGCATTGGCTGCCCTATTGGTAATAAATGCCCTAGTACTTGCGGTCAATGATGCAGTAAGAGTGACAGAGGAAGATGCCCACGCAATAATAGATGCGGTAATTTGTGTTCCTTTAAATATTGCTAACCCAGTTGCTACTAATGCAAGAATTGTTGCTAAATTAGCAAATGTGGAAACCAAATATGTTACAGAAGATATCATTCCTTTTATTGTATTAGAATTTATTGTTGATGCCCAAAATTCCTCTGATGCTACTTTTAGCAATCCCAAACGACCAGAAATTGAGTCTAATTTTTTAGCATTCTCTTCTAATGCACTATTTTCACTGTTTCTAGCCATAGAAGCAGCATCGAGTTTTATCTGGTATGACTCCATTAATGCGACAAATTTCGAGTAATGATAAGTCGAACCCATACTCTGAGCTACAGCTAATTGCTCCTGCTTTGACATCTCACTCCAACCACTTTTTATCTCAGAAATAAGAGAATTAAAGCTTTTAAGTTCTCCATTTGCTTTTGACGTATCGATATCCATAATGCTTTTTAATGCTTTTGCTGTCTTACCTAATTCTTCAGGATCTGACTCGTCGGTTCTATATATTCTGCTCATAAAAGATTTTATAGCCGTGCCAGCTTCATTTCCGCTAATACCTAAAGAATTTACGATTGCTGTGGTCATTCCCTCTAAATCTTCCATATCTGTGTTGGCTAACCTGCTCGCGGCCCCGATTTTGCTGATCGAAGACGCTAGATCCTCTGCAGATACACGAAAATTATTTTGAATCTGGTTCCAAGAATTTAATATTTTCATAGAATCTTTTGCTTCAATACCAAAGGTAATCATACTACTTGTAATGTTCCGAGCAGCATCTGCCGCCGACATGGTGGTGACATTACTTGCCATACCTGCCACTTTTGTCAATTCTATTATCTCATTTTGATCTTTGGTAACTCTTCCAAATTCTGCCATTCCTTTCATAATCTCGACACTTGATTGACCAAGTTGTTTGCCAAGATTAATAGAGGCATTAGCCATTTCGTTCAATTGATTAGACGAAAAATCGACAACTTTCGACAAATCTGTTAAAGCTGTATCCATCTGATAAACATACTGAATTCCTTGCGAAATTGCTCGAAATGGGGCGTAAAATGCCGTGGCAGCTCCAGCCCAGAGACCTAACTTAAAAATATCCTTTGTGAAAGTTGTCACAAGACTATCTGCTGCATTATTTATTCTTGAAATTTCATTCGTAGCACTTCTTACAGATGTTGTTAATTGTGCAAATTGTAAATTTAACTCTTTTGCTGATTTTCCTCCAATCATACCAAATCTTGCCAAACTTTCAGTTAAGCGATTAACTTCTGCTTGAATTTCTGGTCTTGCAAAAACTGTATCCATTTTACCAACTTGTAAACTAGCTAATTTATTTTGCATAGTAGCTTGATATAAAGAGATATCCTTATCGCTTAAAGTTCCAGAAGATGTAGACGACCCTCCTGTACTTGTCTTCATTATCCTCTGTAAATCTTTATATTCGGTTATTTGTAATCGCAAATCAGCTAGATTTTGAACTATACCTCTACGCTGTTCATTAGAAAGATTTGTACTACTTTGTAATACTTGATTTATTGTATTTTTAACTTGATTATATTGAGATACAAGATTATTTAAATGCTGAGGGTCAGCAATTCCAGTAGCAGGAGATGTAAAACTAGTTTTCATTCTTTCTAATTGATTTGTAAAGGATTGCATCTTATTTTTCAATGCGTCTAAATTTGCCCCTGCATTCTTATCGATAAGTTTTTCACTATTAAAAACATATCCATTTTGAACGCTATTGCCAGATTGTATTTTAGCTACATCAAAAGAAAATTGACGAACCACTCCATCTGCCTTTGTTACACTTGCAGTAAATCCAGTTATATTTGATTGAGAATTCTTTAAAAAATTTACATCTACTTCTCCCATTGATTTAAATTCTTTTTTTACTCTCTCAATTATATTAGAAGCAGATACAAAAAATTGTCTTCCTTCTGCCTCTAATTTTGTCCTATCAAAGATTTTTTCTGGTTTTATAGAAATTCTTGATAATTGTGAATCACCTGCCACATAACCGGATACTGTATTTGCTATTCCTTTTGCATTTAATTTAGATATTTCTGCTAAATTAAATTTTACTTTTTCAAGTTGATTGTTGGTAGACTTTATATTTGCTTCAAACGATTTTATATTTCCACTAGAATCTGTTATTATAGCACCCAAATCAAACTTTTTACCATTAAATGCACCTTTAAGATATTTTTCAACATCTTCAATTGTTCTCACTACACCTTGTTTATATTTAATACCTTGATCTTTCAAATCTTGTTCACTAAATATTTTAATTTTTTGACTTCCACTTTGAGACGTTGCTTTTTTAATCTTTTCCACAGTATCATTAATAATAGTTAAATCTTTAGCGTCTACTTTTAATTTAACCGATATATCAGTAGTTACTTGTTTTTGTAAATCTTTTATTTGTTTATTAATGTTTGTAGTTGCAGCATCTATTTTTGCTTTAATTAATATATTTAAATCATCCAAATTAATCCACCTCTCTTTTATAATTTAGGGCATGAAAATACCCTACCTTCAAAGAGTAGGGGTTGTTGCTTGTATTTAATTATGTTATCGAACAAATAAATCCATATTTTTTTAATAGACCAATCATTCTTTTTTGTAAAATTTTCATATCTTTGGCCCATTGTTTTGTTGTTTCTACGGGATGAACACCTTGATACGAATACAATGATGAATTATTTCCGTATTCAATAAAAGAAGGAATTGCAGCAGAAACGTCTTCATAATTAACTCCTGCATGTTGATTCCATTCTCCATATGGGGTAGAATGAGGAATAATTGCATGTGTAGCAAAATATATTCTGACTTGATATTGACCATTACCCATATTTAATACCTCCGAACACCGTAGCGATTCTATGTATTCCATAGTCCTAGTGTAATGGGTTGGAGTAAAATCTCTATCATACCAAAGATATTGAATGTTTTCCCTTAATTTTTTCTTAATCTCTTCTCCGACTTCCTTTAAACTTATTGGAATCTTATTTTGTAAATATAATTGTAATTCAGCTAATGATTTAAAATCCAAATGCAAAAACCTCCAATCATTTTATTCGAATATTTAAGAAACATCTTTAATACTAGAATCAATAATGAATTTAATATCTTGTTTGTTTTCATCTGTTAATACTGTTCTATAATATTTCCCTTTTGATAATATATTTTTTAAATATTCTAATTCTACAATTGGCAAAATATTACCATTGTTTATGTAATATTTATAAAAATCAATTTTAGCATATATAGCACTACCTTTATATCTACTTATTATTATACTGCTAAATCCTCCACGAAAATTATCTAAATCTTTATTTGAACCTAAAAATCCATCTCTTATTATTTTATTTTCCAATACACTTATTATTCTATCTTTTGTCCAATAGTCCATAGGAGTGTCACATGGTATTTTCCGATATTTTATTGCTAATTCACTCATACTTGAATATCTTTTTAAAACGTTCCTAGAAAGTGTACTTTGTCTTTCCTTTTTCAATTTATCATATGATGGAAACGCAATATTATCATCACTATATTCCATTATTTTATTTAATAATTCTTCATCTGACATTAAATGTCCTGGGATCAATACTTCTTGTTTTACTTTTTTAAGTTCTATGTTTAATATTGAACTTAACTTTAATTGTAAAAGGTTTTGAATATCGTTATATTTTCCATTAAAATCTGATGGGTATAGTGATATTAATTTGACATTGTTATTGCTATATAGTTTTATTTTATCTTCCATTTTTATATCATAATTATACATATTTTCCATTCCCCATATTTCTAAATGAATTTCTTCTTCATATATTGTATAAAAAGTAAAGTCGCTTCTATAGTTAAACCCTTTTTTGATTTCTAGAAATGGGCGTTGCTCTCTTTTATACATTACATTATTATGAATTAAAAATTGTGCAGTTATATATTCATAAGATGATCTATTTAAAAATCCTCTATCATCGGTCAAATTATTTTCATCATTATAGTTCAAAATTAGCTTTATCTGTGCTAATTTTTCTTTTGAATCTATTGTAGACTTGAATCCTATCTCATTTGAAATTTCTGTATATGTAGGAAACCTCCCATATTTATCGATAATAGGTTCAATTAAATTAGCTAAATTATTCATATCAGTATAATAATATTTTGTTAAATACAAACAATTATCAGAATAACCTAATTCTTTAATTGCAGAATTAATATCATCATTATATCTCTTAAATTTACTTAATAAATTATGTCCTTTGCCATTACTATGTGCATGTTCAAATGATCCGTATTCATTAAGATAAATTTCTAATTCTTTTAATCTGTTATCTCTATTCTCCCAATACTTCCTTGGTCTTCTATTTTCATAATCAAAAGAATGTGATCTATGTTCTGATAAACAATTGTCACATGAATCATTTTGATTATGATTATGATTGCTATAATATTTAGCATAAGTAATTATTTTAGTTTCTTTTTTACAATAATCACACAATATTGTCACCGCAACGAGAGAACCTTTTGAGATATCTGTAACTTTTACCTCAAATTCATCGTTGTAATTTGTAAACTTATAACCCAAATTTTCATAATATTTTTTATTTTGTATAGCCCATTTAATTTTAGCCGTTTCCGTTAATAACATTTACATTCCTCCAACTTTCTAATTTTTATTTTATCTTTTAGACCAACCATATCCTCCTCCAACAATTCCACACATGCAAAAAGAGAGTAGTTTCCCACTCTCTAAGCAAAAAGAAATAGCAGTTGGAGGTTGCTATTTCATATATAAAGACAAGTATAGTTCGCGACACTATATTGTCTAAATATTATATTTATTAAAACTAATATTAAAGTATAAGCAAAGAATTTAAATCTTTAAAATCAGGCATTTTTATCACCTTTACTCCAACCTATAGCATCGGTTAAAAATTTAAAACTAGAAGGAGAGATATTATTTATTTGTTTGCTTAATTTTGGAATCATTTTGTTGATTTCTTTGCTGTCTGGAAGTTTTTCTACAAGTTTATTCAATTGTTTGCTTACGACATTTGCGAAACTATTATCTACTTGATATATCTGTTCAATTTCTTTTTGTAAAACATTGTTAAAAAATGCTTTTTCAGATTCAGGAATTAATTTTAAAATCTTCTCTATAATCCCATATTCCTTTAATTCATCGTATAATGCTAAAATATCTTCTAATTCAAAATTTATATTTGAAAATTCATTAACAAGAACGTATTCCAATGCAAATTCTTTTAAAGAAAAATCAATCTTTTTAACATCCCCTTCGACAATACACAAATCTAATATTCTCTTGATTGCTACTTTTTTATGAGATAATATCAAATATTTCTTTACATTTAAAATAGAATCAATTTCATATCCTTTTTCTCTAATTGTTTCAATTGTTAATAATGTTTGTTCTGACATAAAAACACATCCTTCTTATTATTCATAATATTTTATTATATTCTCGATATCTACCTTAATTTTTTGTAAATATTTAATTTTGTTAATTTTAGATTCTTCTATGTTTTGGTTGTAATCATCTTTACTTAATATGCCGTTATCATATAGTATTTTTGCATTTTTCAAGACATATTCATTCGCTGATAATACTCTATAATTTTCTCCAAAACTATAAACAAAAAGTTTAAAATCCGATTCATTATCATTTGATGCTTTTAATTTAGAAAATTCATCATACTTATACTCAAATGTTTCCCTTTCTGGTATTTTATCAGCGATTGCTTGATTATATAAACTTGCTGACAATTTTGTGATATTATTTGCACTACCCGTAAAAGATGAGGTGAATTCTTTAGTGTGTTCTTGTTTTAAATTTATAGAAGAAAAAGAAACTTGTTCATTGGTAGAGCAACCTATGATTCCTAGTATTATTATAATAACTAATAAATAACTGAGTAATTTTTTCATATTATTATCCTCCTATTGTTGGTATTTATAGTTATGACTATTATATGATAAACCATAGGAGGATACAACAAATTATTGAAATTATGTAAAGCAATATCAGAATTTTTACATTGTTAATATAGTTGCTTGATTATTTTTATTAATATTTCGAGTCCTTTTACCCATACTATTTGCAAAATTGCTATATTTTCCATATCTTTTAATTATTTCATGATATATTCCAGATTCTTTTCTAGATATAATCATCGTACTAGGTAACACATCTTGATTGTTACTATATGGCATTAATACTTCTAATAGTTCTTCATCCGTCATACTAAAACATTCTCTGGTGCTTATATTATATGTATTTTCTACATGTTTTAACTCAATTCCAAGAAATGGTTCAAATATCTCTTTAAGTGTTTTAGTTTTTACATCTTCGGGGTAAATAAAAAGACACTTATCTAAGTGTCCGTTTAATCTTAATATTTCAATTTTATCTTCTAATCTTTCTTTATACTTTCTCCCTATGCCACCCCTTGGTTTATCTGAATACATTCCTGCATATTCTACATATCGCCATTGATTATTAATAAGCACTTTCCAATCAAAAACTTTTTTACTATCTTTTATTAATTCTTTATATTTTGGTTGTCTAATAAATATTAATTCATTGTCGATAAAGAAATTGGCAATATTACATTCTTCTAACGATTTGCATTTTTCTCCATTCTTATCAAAACATATCTTACCTGCTCCTCCACCTTTATAAAATTTTTTGTAATCTATATCGAGTAGTTTACATATGTTTTCAATTGAACCAAAATGACTAATATATGTTGGTGCTGAAGCTATATCTGAATTATTATTCATATCATTGTGATAAGGAATTCTTTTTAATTTCAGAAATAGATTATTAAAATCGGTTAACATTTCTTCCTCTGTTCTTACCATACTTGTTGAGCCAGATGGAATCCAGTTTAAGCCTTCAATTACCTGATTATATGTAATGCCATCAAATACTCTTGTAAATAGATTCCAACTATACTTACAACCGTATTCTTCTAACTCAATAAACATGGGTGGCCTATTTAAAATATTATATATTCTTGTGAGTTCATTTGTTAAATCTTCCTTAGTAACTTCCCCATGAATACTATTTAAATCATATTGTGGTATATATTTTCTACATATATCATTATATTTTATTTTAACCTTTGTTTCTAAAACTCTTCTTCCAAAACCTCTATGTATTAGGTTGTCATATTCTGCGACAGTTGGACATTTATTTAACTTGTGTGCTAGTTTTATAAGCTCTTTTATGGATAGTTCAATTCTTTCTTCATCTGATAATGGTATTTCTGCAATTCCTGCTAAATAACAGGCATTTTCATAATTACCAAATTGTCTTCTATAATAATCATAAAATGGCCTCCAATCATTAATCTTAAAATCTTCCCTTGTTGGTATTTTGCCAAGTACGTTATTATACTCTTTTAATTTATCTAATGCCCAATCAGGATCTACCTTTAGAGTCTCTGATTTAGATAAATTACAAATATTTAATATATCTTCTAATTTACTACATCCAAAAATATTCCTTGTATAAGTAAGAGATGGCAACCCGTTACTATTCTTAAATTCATCAAGTTTTGGTGTTCTTAGATTCTTAATATAAAAGTCCTGTATTGCTTTAATTACTTCTTCTTCTTCCCATTTTTTGTGTTGATTTCCCATTCCTAAACACACTCCTTCAAATTTTGTATTCTTATCCCTACCAACCATACACTCCAAACCATTCCAATATAAAAAGGCAACAAAAAAGAAGGGAGGAGTGTATTCCCTTCTACAGTTAGCTAAACTGATGTTGCCTAAAACTATCAAATTAAATTATGTAACCCTTAAATTTTTACATCAAAAAGAATCCACTAAACCAAGTGGATTCTTCTTAAAATATATGATATAATCTAATTGCATGAATTCTTTAATATCTCTTAATTGGCTTGTTTCAGCAAGCCTTTTTCTTTACTCTTTTCTAGTCTCTTAAATATATAATCAATTCCCTTACTTGTCACCAATGTTACAGGTATATCAGTAACTTCTCCATTAATGATTTTAATCTTAATTACCACTTCGAACAATCCTGCATCAATAAATTGTTGATAAGGGATATTTTGTTTCCCTTTGCCCGACATTAATATTCCTTCAGACCTTAAAAAACTAAATAATTTATTCCTTCCACCTATAAATTTCAATTCCTTTGCGACAATCATCATAGTCTTATTGGTTTTAGAAGACATTATCTGATCATATAATAAAACCTTTGGTCTATCTTCTTCAATTTGCTTTCTTAATAATTCCAACTCGCCAGTTCTAAGACCTTTAAGTATTCTCCTAACCCATGAACGAAATTCTTTTGCTTTCTCAGTTTTAGCTAAGAAAGCTACTTCGTATATACCGTCCTCAGTAAATACTCTTGTAGTTTGCATTCCAGAAGGAGAACCCATTCTGACTTCGGCTGAAAATTCATCCTTTTTCAAATATTCGTTTCTCAAAACTATCTTATTGATACCCTCTCTAGGAAATGAATATCCTAAAACCATACCTAATTGTTCACTAGTCATAAAAACTTCTTTATCTCCATTACTCCAAAAATCACATTCAATACCTTGAAAATTCTCTGATTTAAACAATACCAAATCATTCACAAATGTCACCAACTTTATAACCAAGAAATTCTAATAAACAATTTTCACAAAAATCTATAATAACCTTTTCATTATCCCATTGACTCCCATACTGACCAACCTTATTAATTTGCCAAGATGGATCGAAATACTTATCTAAAATCTTATTGCACTTTTTGCAAATCATAGGTTTTTCACTGATAGCAAAATCAATTTGACATTCATTTAATAAACTAATAGAAAACACGGAATCATAAATATTCTTACCTTCAAAATAATTAATCTCTTTAATAGTATCTTTGGGAATAGTCATTTCCTGCTTAGTTGGTTTGTTAATATTTATGTCATAAAACTCTAAATTATCTCCATCTTCCACAAGTTTGAACTGTTGATATGTATTCATAGACTTAATAGATTGAACAGGTGACATGAACACCTGAACTTGTTTTCCTGTGTAAGTGTCTGATAGAGTAACCATTTCTTTGCAACTAATTTCACGCATAATTTAAAACTCCCTTATCTTTTAAATGTTAAGGCCGAATTAATCTTCCTTACATTTATTAGTATAAGGGATAAAGTTGCATAAGTCAAGACATTAATCCATAAACTGTGCAACAAAATTTTTCTGTTTAATCTTCTTCTATATAAAAAATGTCTTCAAATTTCATATTTAATACATATGCTATTTTTAGACCCATCTCTGCTGTCGTATTATATTTATTAGAAATAATATTATTCAACGTCCCTCTATGCAGTCCTATTTGTTCTGCAAGCCATATTTGTTTTATGCCTTTTTCTTTTAATATTTCTTTTAGTCTATTCTTGACCATCCCAATCACTCCATTCCTATCTATTATACCACATTGCCCATATGTCTATCAAAATCAAAACATATGTATTAGGAGTGAAACAATAAGTAACCTTTACCTCTATATAAGCATAATATCACATCAAACATATCAATGTCAAATTAATTTTATTTATTACTTTACAAATTCCATCCAATCATGTATAATAATGAAGGTGGTACAAATAGAAAATACAACAAAGAAAGGAAGTGATATTATCATTAGAGATGGGTCTTGGGATATAATTGATACATAAGGTAAATTAATTTAAAGAGATTAAAATTACAAGCACACGGTAAGTTACCGCACCCTTTGTAAGAGTACAAACCAAAAATAAAAAATTAATCAAAAGAAAGAAGGAATTAAAATATGACAACAATGACAACTGAATTAAAACTACTAGGAGTTCAAAAAGTAGACAATATGGAATTCTACGGTATCGAAGGTGGATTTAGTGAGAATGATAAGTGTATGTTAGTAAGAGATATTGCAAACATTCATAATATGGAGTTAAGAGAAATAAATCAAGATATCAATAAAAATAGAATTAGATTTACTGATAACATTGATATTATTGATCTTAAAAACTCAATCAGTGGAACTGATTCACTTTTACAAATGAATTTTACTAAACAATCCATATCAAACTCTAAAAACATCTACATATTATCAGAAAAAGGTTACACCAAACTCCTTAAAATTCTAGATGATGAATTTGCATGGGAACAATACAATAAACTCATTGATAATTACTTCTCCATGAGAAAGGAATTATTCAAATCCATTCCTAGAACTTATGGAGAAGCATTATTTGAAGCAGGAAGATTGGCTTTAGAAGTAGAATATAAAGATAAACTACTTAAAGAAGCACAACCAAAACTTGATAAATATGGAGTATTTCTTGATGCGGAGGGTACATACACATTTGAACAAGTTTCAAAAATGTTAAGCACTAGAAGCAAAGAAGAAGGAAGTAAAATTAAAGTCAATAAGAAAACTTTACCGAGTATTCTTAGAGATTGTGGCATTATCAGCAAAAATAAAATCAAAGGAAGATATAAGAATTTGCCAAACAAAGGTTTTGAGAATTACTTCAATATTTCTTGCGAAAGTGATAGGGATGATATTGATTCAGAGTTGACTAGAGTTAAAACTATTGGTATTGACTATATTTATGATTTGTTGCTGAAAAGAAAGGAGAAAGGAAAGAATTTAGTTGTGTTAGGGTAAGAAGTAATAAATAATATTGCGTAACTGTAATTGATTTTATAGAGACTCTAATCCAACTTAGAGTCTCTATTCTTTTGATAATTTTATCACATGATCATCGCAAATCCTCTCAAAACACCTCAAATTCATTCAGACCCATATAATCATACCAACAATAAATTCTGACTCAACAGAAACGATTGTGGTGCATGTGATTGTATTGTGGGTTGATTGAGATGGGATTTTTGTTTGGGTGGTTTATTTTGGGATTAATTTATTATTTAATTTAATTAATCAAACAAATTACAAAAAACCAATTAATTAAAGAATCAATCCCAAACTGAGCGATAGCGATTGTTTGGAAACAAGGGGCGAGCCACTGCACGACCATTGTTCGTTCCTTTGACTTGTCATGAAATAATAATAATAGAATATATAATTTATTTTTCAATTTGATATTTTTATTTTAATTTATTTTTTATTTGTCCTGCGGAAGTCATTTCAGCAATTTTGATTGGCATCAAAATTACTTCATGAATTTGATTTATTCTGTTTGAAAGTAACAAGTAAAATTTGACCTGTTACCAACATGTTACCCCTCAAAACCTTATGCAACAATACTTTTATAGATAGTAACAAGGTAATAAGTAAAATCTCCATCGATTATATATATAATAAATAGATTTTACTCTACTATTAATTTTATCCTCTTGTTGCCTTGTTACTTTAATAAAATCAATTAAAAATACTATTACAATAAGGTTTTAAGTAGTAACAAGTAAAATAATTTCACATGTTACTTACCTGTTACTTTTATATTTTACTTGTTACTTTCTTTTCAACTCACTATAAACCCATATTGCTTTACCATCAATTTTCTTTTGTTTCTTATTGTATTGTAATCTCTTTAACTCTTTACCAAAGTTTACATTGTTCATTTTCATAAAACCATTATCTCCACACCAAACTGTATATGATTCATATAATGATGAACTTTTAATATATTTATCTTCATCTGTCACAATATATTTCTCCTCCATATATTGTTTGACAGGACTACTATCCAACTTATATTCTTCTAATTTATTATTTACCTCAACACTTTCAGTAAATTTCTTTTGTTTAGTCAATCTTTGTAATCCTTTTAATGCGAACATAAAAATTCCATCTGCCTCTAATTTAAGTTTTTCAGATAAATTAATATCTATTTCTTCACCTTTAAATTGTTTATTAAAAGGAATTATACAAAGTCTTCTATACCATCCATCAGATTTATCTTTTGATACTGGCAAAGCATTCATAGCAAAAATAAGTTTAGCAGTATTTACAAAAGTAAAACTATCTTTACCTTTAAATTCTGCGTTAATATTTTCTCCTGCTACAATCTTTTTAAAGTATGAAGTTGACTTTAAATTATAATCTATTTCTGAGGACTTGTTTATTAATTTACCGAATAAGCTTACTCTAGCAAACGCCCTATCTAATTCACTCAATTCAATATCACTTATATTCTTCTCACCCCATATATAATCAATGATGTCTAACAATACAGATTTACCATTAGACCCTTCTCCGATCAGCATAAAAGATTTGTGATATTTGCAAGAATTTGTCAAACAATATCCAAGCATCTCTCCAATTAATTTTATTCTCTCAGTATCTTTTTCAAATGTAGACATCATATAATATTTCCAATTATCTGCATTATCTAATGATTTTAAATCATAGTTTACATTTAGTTGGATTGTACTGTAATCCTCTTTAAAGAATTCATCTTTATAAAAAACTGGAATTTCAATATCAGAAATATCTAATGTCCCATTCTTTAATATTAATCTATTTCTATTCGAATTCAATAATTGTCCCAATTTATCATTGTTAACTTGATTTATTAACATTTTAAATGTACTACTTATTTTTGCATTTGTTAATTCATCTTCTAATTCTAAAATATCCGCAATTAATTGTTGAATATGTATATCAGAACATTTTTCCCAAATAGTGTCATTAAAAATTAGAAAACCTGTTCCTAAACTATAAACAACATCATATTTAGTTATAAAATAATCAACAAATAATTTATCCATAAACTTCCCTTCTTCATAAAATTTACCTTCAATAACTTCAGTTATTTGTCCATTCTTATTATAATGATATTTTCTAGTAGTCTTTTCTGTTTTGATAGTTACTGTGAAATCCTTATTCTTTGTTTTAAAATCTTCAATTACCTCAAATATTGTATTTTTGTTTATCATTATTATTCACCGTGTCCTTTCATTTTGAAATCAGATTTATTATTATTTTGCTATCGGAGTTTTAGAATTGCACCATTCTATAAATGCGGATTTTAGTTCATCAGTTTTAGCAAATTTAACATATGTATCGTTTTTAGAACCAATACCTACACTTAAAGGAAGTAATCCTTTTTGAAAATAGAATTCTGCTTGACGCAAATTGTAAATATAAACGACATTATGATTGATAATCATTAATAATCATTCCTTTTTTATTTATTTTTATATTATAAAAAGAGTTATCTATTTTAAATAACTCAAATTTCAATCCCATTCAAATTGGGGTTTTAAGTTATTGGAGAAAGTGAGAGGAATAGAGGGATTAAGTTGTAATTTTAATCCCTTGGATTATTTAATGTCTTTTGATTTATTCTCTTCAATAACCTCTTTATCATTTAGATGTATTTTAAGTTTATCTAAACCCTTCCATTCTCTATCTTTTGCTGTTAAATCGTTATAAATTCGATACATTTCACTAGACGACCATCCCATAATTTCAATAATAAAATCTGACTCTAAACCTATTTTTGTTAAATAAGTGACAGTATAATGTCGAAAATTGTGGAAATATGTCGGAACATTAAGGAATTCTTCCCATTTTTCAATCCAACCCCTAATAGTGTGTAGTGTTGCTGGTTTACCATCTCTAGTAATAAAAATAGAGTCATGTTCCCTATTATATTTTGTCATTATTTTTTCTCTTTCAATTAACCAATCTTTATAATATGGTAAAAATAAATCCTTCACTATATATTTCGTTAACATTTTTCCCTGTTTTGTAAATCCTTTCGTTTTAATTGGTTTTAATGTTTCTAAAAATAAATCCCATGCAATATTATTCTCATCAATTATAGAAGTTTTGAATCTTAGTAATTCTGCAACCCGTGCTCCTGAACTTATTGCTAATGCTAGTAAACATGCTTCGTTTGGTCTATTAAGTGTATTTTTAAGATGATTAAGTAAACTATCAACTTGCTCTTCAGATAATATTGTCTTTTCTCTAACAGGAGATTTTGGCATTAAATCTACCGCTTTTAGCACAATATTACGATAATTTATATATGTTTCGTCATAAAACCTTTCGATAAATTCAGACAATGAACTTAATGCTGAACGTATTCTACTAAATCTATTAGCACTCCAATGTAATTCTTCTACCCCATAACTAAAGAAATCAGCAAACTCAATTTTCTTCATATCTGTAAATAATTTATTATCATTCTCCAATAAATTCCAAGTGAAGAAAATGTTAAGATCACTAGTGTAACCAGTCACTGTACCATCGCTCTTTGAGGTGTTTTTGTATTTTAGAAATCTATTAACTAATTTCACATTCTCAGGATTAAATTGTGCTGTTAATTCTGGAGAGGTTATTTGTTTTTTAAATGTTTCTCTTGGAATTGCAATCACCATCCTTATTATTTATTATTTATACTTTATTTAACTTCTCTTTCTTTCTTAATTTTCTTCCTTTTTCTATATCCTCGATATCACACCAACCATTATCCAACCTGCTATAATTAACGCACCTCAATACTTTATCAGGAAACACAAAATCAAATATCTTTCTCTTCAATTTAAATTCTGGTGTAACCATTCCCTTGACATCAAAAACTACAATTTCACCATTTGTGTATTCGACTTGAAAATCGGCTATGTATTGGATAGGACGAATCTTCTTGCCTAATTTCTCATACTTTTGTTGTAATTCAAATTTTGGTTGAATGAGAATTTCTTTAATTAATCCTTCTTCTTGTTGAGATAAGATATAGACGTAAAACTTGTATTCGATATCTGAATCAAATGTATATCCGTTTAATGTACGTTTTTCTTTCGCTTTTTTACTAGTATTTACATTGAATTTTGATCTTGCCATTTTTCACATTTCACTCCATATCAAAACAAAGGTATGCACAATGAGCACATACCTTTGTTAATTAATTATATTTTATTTGTTTATTTTAAAACTACTTATCCAATCACCAAACAACTAACTCAACAACTTTACATCATCACTCATCACATAACCCTTTTTAAGTAATTGTTTCCACAACCACTCTAATCCCTTACCTGTAACCTTTGTTGTAAAATCTGTAATAATACTTCCAAATCCATTACTATGAGTACTTGGTTTAAGTTCAAAATACCCTGCATCAATATATCTTTGATAAGGAATATTCCATTCTCCATCACTATCTTGTAATATGCTCTCATTTCTTAAAATCTCAAATAGCTTCTTTTCACCAATTGTTTTGTTATTTTTAATTCTCTCATTAAATATCTTTGCAACTTTCCTAATTCCCATTAATGAATCTGTAACAGCAAATCTATCTGCCATTGCTACTTTTGGTGCTTGGATTTGTAGCAATTCATCTTTCTCTGCAATTTGTTGATTTTTATATTCAACTAATTCTCCTACTGCTACCATTCTACCTTCTTGAGAATTGGCTTTAATAATACTTAAACATAATTTATCTTCTTTGGTAATTTCCAACTCTTTTAATTCAAAATATTCATCAATCATTTGATCTTGAATATCATAAGCTAAATCATCTTCCATAATTCCAACTAATTTTAGATATCCTTTTCTACTAAAAATAAATATGTTTTTACTAGCATTTAACGCATTTCTAGTATATATTCCGCTTTCGCAAAGTGCGTTAACGGAATTTTCATTAGTCTTTATATCAATTATATCAATTTCTGGCCTAAATCTTTTAATATTTCTATTTATTTTCTCATTCAATCTTCCTACGTCAATACCATGAACATTGGCTATTTCCTTTGCTAATACGCTTTTTTGATTTTCTCCAAATTCACCAAATATATTATGTATTTCCGCACCATTAACTATAGTAACTCCACTTACAGTTAATTCATTATTATTTTCCATCATTATAAATCATCCTTCTTTCTTAATTTTAATATTAATCACTTATAAAACTATTTCTTCTTTGATCTATCACACCACTCGCAATATGCTTCATAGCATTCTGAGCGACTGAACTTATACCATACTTTCTTTGTTTCGGGATGTACGCCTGTAGCCTTAATCATAACACCTTTATAGGCGTAGAAATTGGCTTGAAGTGGGTTGTAAACGTAAATAAATCCTTCTTGTTCTTTTTGTTCTTTTGATTGTTCTGTCATTTTAGTTTTCACTTCCTTTCATTTTAAATTTGTGTGTTTTTCAACACATAAAATCTCATCCTAATTAAAGAATGAGATTCAATCTAATGAAAAATATTAAAATTACTAAACTAAACAATCCTTGGAAATGCGGATTCTAATTTAATATTTTATAATCATATTAATGGTACAATAAGGCTGTAAATTTTGATGGGCAGAACTTGCATCTGTAGCAGTACTATTATTTGTATAAGTAGTCCCCCAATTACCTTGACCATCACTACCAGTATTTGGTTCATTATACGTTGTTCCATAAGCTTGCAATTTTGCAGTTATTGGATGATTATGTGCTGGCGATCCACTCTCAGCAGAGGTAAGTAAATGAGATTTTTCACCGCCAGATTTCCCTAGCGTGTCAAATTCAGGTTCTAAAGAATTTAAACCGACTGGGACTTTCCCATTGAGATTTGGGATATTATAAGTTGTTGCTCCATCTCCAGCACCATAACTTACTCCAATTACATTAAATAAAGCTGAATATGTAGTTCTAGATATTGCTGATCCATCACAAATCTTCCACCCATCAGGTGCTGTTAACCCTGCAAACATTTGAATTATTCCAGTTAAATTACCACTAATATTATTTATTCCTTGTGGAGGCCATTTAATCATTTTTAAGCACCTCCAACCCATTTAATTTGCATCGTTGCATCAACAGATAATTGAAGATTATAAGTTGACCCAGTTAATAAAAGCACATCAAATGCATACCATTTATTTATATCTAGAGCAACACCACTATTTAATGTACTAAGAACACCATCCACCGCAAGAGATAAAATACCTGTAGCACTTGTTGATACCATTAAAGTTGATTGTTGATAATTTATAGCTGTATAATTTGCTGTTAATATATTAGTGCTTGCTGTTACTGCTTTATTTGTTTGGTTATTTATTAGAGTTCCTTGAATTGACTTCATTATTCCTTTTAAATTAGCATTAACTGAACCTGGTGCATTTGGATCAGTTACAGGAGTTGCTGAATTTGTTCCTAATGTAATATTAGCACCATCTGCTTCCATAACTGGTACAATTCCAACACCTTGGGTATAATGATTTAATAAAAACTCCGTTTGAGCTACAGCACCATTTACAAAAATAAATCTAATATATTGTTTTGTAGGTGTTGTCCAAGGCATTAATGCTGATATTGTTGCACTACAACTTAAAGTTGCAAGCGTTGTCCATCCAACGTCTGGATTAAGAGGATTATATGTATCTGCTTGTTGTAATGTCAAAAGTCCTGTAGAACTTGATTTAACATAAATTCTAATCATTCCATCAGGAACAGGTTGTCGAGGTCTGTCAATTACAGGTGATGTATAAGTTGCATTAGCAAGTAGTAAATGAGAAGGATCTAATTTTGAATCTCTCATTACCATAGCGATATCACCATGAGTCATTGTTGCTCCTATGAGATTATTGCCTGATGGGATAGGATCTGTGATAGAAGTTTGAGTTAGAAGAGTGCCTGTATCTGTTGTTTTTATAAAGCGTGTTTCGTTGTTGAGGTTTGATGTCCCTAATATTTGTTCCATGTTGCCTGATTCATTTGCCATTGTTTGGAGCACTTCCTTTCTTTTTGGGATTATTGGTCGGTGGGATTTTGGATTGTGGATAGTAAAAAAATAAGGAGAAGAAGACAATTGGTGTTGTCTGTCTTCTCCTTATTTTTGATTGTTAGGAATTATGATTTTGGGATAATTATAGGATTGTACATTTCCTATAATTATTTTATGCTATTTATTTATTATTTTGCTACTAAACTATCAATTTCTTTTTTAAGTATATAAGCACTTCTTAATTCTCCAAAATCATATTCTTCCTCATATTTTAAGTGTTTATAATTTTCTAATACTCTTTGTGCTTTCTCTTGTGTTTCTAATTTTAAATTGTAAAAGTTTTTTATAGAATTGTTTGCGATATCACATAATGTTTTGTATAAATATTCACTTAAAATTAAATGATTGTTAATTAAATTATTTATATATTTTATTTTGTAGTCAATTAGAGAATGTGTCTTATCTATATATGCATATAATCCTTGTAATCTACAATCGTCTATTTTTTTATACTCCGTCTTACTTAAAAACTGATTATACTTTTCTAGCATATAATCAAATGATTTAAATACAGTATTATCGTTCCAATATTGATTCTTATGTCCTATATCTTTTCCATATTTAACAGCAAAATAAGTCAAACCACCAAATCTTTTATTTATATAATTTAATAAAGCATAGCCACCTTTATGCTTTAGCACTTCTTGATTACTAGGAATTTTATTTGCATTAGAACTATACTTTATCAGCAAGTTTAAAACTTCATCTTCTGTTAAATTATTTGGTGTTAATAATAATTCATAATCAATATTTGAATAATTTAATTCCAAATAATTTTTAAATATTTCATATAGATTTCGTTCTATTTGTTTATAACTACAGGCAAAAGTCTTTGGTTCAATACCGATTAAAATTATATCATCTTTGTTTTTCTTGTATAAATCTTCTTTAATTTTTCTTTTGTTAAGATAATCTCTATATATTCCAAGGAATTTATTATCATAACTACTTGCCCATACCTCTATATGAATCTCTTTATCTTTTAAGTAAAATGTAAAATCACTTCTATAATTTAGACTTGTATCATATTTTTTAAATGGAGACTCTTCTCTTTTGTAATAATCACCTAGTCCTTGTGCAATTAAATAATTTGCTACAAATAACTCATAATGTGATCTGTTTAAATCTCCTCTATTATCTATTAAATCGTCTTTATTATAGTATCCTATATATTTTTTACATTCTTCAAAGTTCTTAAAGTATTTCTGGAATTCTCTTGAAGAAATTCTTAAAACGCCTCCCATCTCTTGCTGTGAAGGGAATCTTTTATTTTCATTAATGAAAGATTTTATTTTATTTGATATACTTTCTTGAGAATTATTCCAGTTTGACATTTTTTCTGGAAGATATTCTTCCGGATTAAGATTTAATTCTCTTAACAAATTAGGAATACCCTTATCGTATTCATATATAGCATTAAATAAATGTGGGTCAAATTTTATCATGTTGTTTAAGTTATTGTCATGCTTTACTATGTAATCATACAATTCATTGGTTCTATTTTCTTTAAAAGTCCAGTATCCACGATCTTTTCGAGTAAGTTTGCCTTCAGATTGTTTTATTGAATTTATTTTCCCTTTTTTAATGTGATTACATTTGTTACAATAATACTCATTAATTTCTGTAGAATTTATATTTATTAGATATGTTCTATATTCCATAGGGAATATAACTTTACATCCTTGGCATTCAGCATGAACCATAGTAATACCATTTGGATTTAAATCATTAATTTTTACTAATATTGAATCTCCGTTTTCACAAATATATTCTTTATTTCTATAATAAGTTTTATTTCTATGCGTAACATTAACCAAAACTTCTATTTCTTGTATCATTTTATTTTCCCCTTTCCGATATTAGAGATTGATGCAATGGGAAAGACACCCTGTATCGGCAAGGTGTCTTTTAATTACTCTATAAATAGTAGCTATCTATTTATAGAAACCATATTTAGTTTATTTTTTATTATTAGACAATCGGAGTCTTAATCATCCGACCAATAGTATTGCTTGTCGTAGGTTTGATTGCTTTAAATGTAAAATTAGACACACTTGCATCTCTAGCAGATTTAGTAGAAATATCAAAATTGCCACTTGGTAAAACTTCATCTAATTGAATTTGAATTACATTTAAAGGCGTTTCATCCTCATCAATTTCAACTGTCGATAAAATACAAACTACACCTTCAGCAAAAGAAGTATTATTAATAGTGATTGTGCTTGCCGTTGCTGCAGTGGTATATTTATATCCTCTTACTTCAACAATATCTCCTGCAACTACGCCAGAACTAAATGTGGTTACTCCTGTTGCTGCGACGACAGTATAATTGGCAGGTGCTACTAATGTACCATCTGTTTTATAAATTTCTATGCCACTAGCAGAAGCTAAAGGCTTTGGCGATAAGGTTATAGTTACCCCTGTAGTCGTTGCGGCAGTATAGAAAGTAGGCATTGCCCAAGCCGTGGTTGCCCCTACAACAGCAGTTTGACCAAGTTGATTAGCAATCCAATCCCATTTAAAAAGCATTTCAGAAGTAGAAATTTCTACTTTTCGTGCGCTATGAAGGATCGCAATCAAATTATCTCCTTTTCCACCTCGAACTTCTTTTTCATCTACACTGATCTTAATATCAGCACTTGACAAAGTTGTTGATGCAATCAAACTTCCTGTATCTGTTTGAAGCAAAATATCAAATACGTCTGCAACCAAACTCATTTAAATTCCTCCTTTTTATTTTATTTTGTTATTTTACGTTATCCCATTAAATTTATTTAACTTGCTAGAATCAACAAATAAGTCATCATATGGACTTTTAAACATATTTATCTCTTCTGCAAAATCCTCAATAGTGATCTTTTCCGCAACTGTTGCAAATAAGGTATCTGTATCATATTTTTTCATCTTGCGAATTCTATAAAAATCAGCATATATTTGATAAATAGTATATTCAATCAATTCACAATAATCTTTTCCTTTATACACTGAAACAGTGGTAGTGATATCTTCCATAGTAATTTTTGATGAATTTTTAGACCTAGATTCCAATACCTTATTAGCCCATTCTTGTACTAGTTTGTTCTTATACACTTTTTGCTCGAATATCAAATTTTGTTTCATTGTTATGTCTCTGATTTGTTCATAATTTTGAGTTGTAATTATATTTGTATTATCAACTACAAAACCTTCTATTTTAGTTTTTTCATCAGAAATAAACTTAACATCTTTTCTTGTTATAATTGAAAAAGTATCTTCTAATTTTTTAATCAACTCTTCTTGTGTTAAATTTAATTGTGGCATACACATAAAAACTAACATTAATAATGGATATTCTGTTTCCTCAAAATGATTTTTTGATATGTGTAAAAGATGTGATACTTCACTAAATTTATCATAATCTTTTAATCTGACTGGATAAATACATATTGGATTATCTTTATCAATTCCTTCCACATAATCAGGTTGAGCAAATATGTATTTAAGTTCTGCCATTTATCTCAGTCCTTTAGTGGTCGAAGAATTAACTTCAATAAATAAAGTTAAACCTGAATAGGTGGTATTAACTTTATATGCTTTAAAATTTGTAATATTTACTTCACCCATGCCAGCAACTTTTTGTCCATCAACTAATTGTGCAAATTCATCTGCTATACGATATGGACGAATCTGACCCATGCCATTTAACTTCCAATATAGATTTGGAACAATTATGTCTAAAGTAAAAACTATATCGCTAGTAGGCATTGATTTAAGAGAACCATTAAATGGATTTAAGAATACTTTAACCTGAGAATTTGTTAATACTGTTTCATCAAATAGGGTTAATATTATATTACCATTTCCCATTAAGTCTTCTGTAACATCTGATTCAGACAAAGGATCATCTACTAAATGATAAATATATTTTGAGATATTTTTACTTTCAAGTAATAAAGATAATAGTTTCACAAGATTATTTTCTATATGCTTAAATTTGAAAGATTTTTCTATGTTAATACACCACCTCTAGACTAAAAATTTATAATTACATCACTGATCTCAATTTAATATGTTTAGAAACAGTTAATGTATTATCACTTCTATCTACTGCAACAAGATCAATATAATAAGTATACTGATTAGCCTTCAAACTTACCTGAGTATCATTCAAAACTGTAAAAGTATATGCACTCGATAAAGTAGTCCCATTTACAATACTAAAATCAAACATTGTTCCACTAACCACAACACCTAAACTATTTTTCTTAACACAAGCATATGTCTTCACTTGTCCACTCTTAATTTCACTATCAGGTTGAATACTACCTGTCAATTCCAATGTATACGTCTCAACAACAGGAATTGCTTCAACATTAACAACAAATGTATCAAAAATGTTATTATCACTTTGTAATTTACATGTTATTGTTGAAGTTCCAACTGATAAAGTTGAAATTAGACCTGTACTTGAAACCATTGCTTTTGTTATATCTGAGCTAGTATAAATTACAGATGGAGTAGGACTTAAAATCATATCATGATCTTTTACTTGAACATTTAATTGGATATTATTGCCCTGTTGAGTACTTGTAGTTGTTCCATTCAAAATCTCAACACTATAAACAGGAAATACTTGCTCAACTTCGCTATATACCATTCTCAAAATCAGCAAACCATTCACAGTAATGTCATCAATATTTGTTACCTGCCACGAACGCAATCCAATTTTGTACACATCATTAATCTCAATTTGTCTTGTTATTGAAGTATTGCTTATTTGTACTGCAATTTCTGAATCTAAAGTTGATATTATTTTTTGTTCATCTAGAGAGATTGAACCTTTTGAGATTATGCAAGGGATTGTGTGTAGAGTTGAGGATGAAGAGTAGAATTGGATGGTGTTGTTACATCTAATCATACTAGCTGTTTTATATGCTTGTAAATTATCAATATTACTTACTATAATCCATTTATTATTTTCCCATTCAACTATTGATCCAGTATTGACTATTGTATCAATTGGCATATGAATTTTCTTATCATATTTACCTTCATTTAATGGGTTTGAATGTGATTGAACTATTACTTGTGTTGCAATGGTATCAATTATTGCAGGAGAACCTTCGTTTGATTGATATCTTTGAATATCATATCTATCCTTTGCCTGTTGGAGTTGTACATTCTTAGCATAGTCATCTCCGAATAAACTACTATCTGTCATCCATTCTTGATGAAGATTCATTTACTATCACTTCTATCATCTTTTACTTCAATAATTTCTGAAATAGTTGAAGGAAGTCTACGTATAAAATTTCCTGTATCAAGAATTGATTTTCTTAGTTCAGGATATTTATTTAAATCAACTGAAAAAGTATCTTCTATAAGTTTCATTATTAATACAACTCTTCGATACTCTTTCTCTGCCCAAAAATTAATATCCATTTCTCCTAATGAATTTTTAATTATTATTTGATTCTTCAATTAATCACTTCCTCAAGAATACTTATACGTATTAAATTCTTGTTGCAATTCTTTAATATCTTCTTTTAGTAAATTCTTAGAATTTTGAATACCATCTAATTCTTGTTTTTTACTCGGAAGAGAATTAAAATCTTTTGTTCCTATACGAGTTTTCAAAGCAACTAAATATGCTTCTTTCTTATTATAATTTTCATATTGCATTTGCATTGCAATTAGTTCTATTTCGTCATCTTCAAGAGTATTAACAAAACTTCCATCATATGACACAATTGCAGGAACTATAGGAGTGTCCAATGTATAATCTAAAGAATTTCTTACGTATTTTTTGCATTTAGATATTGCTGAATTTAACCATTGAAAAATCAATGATTCTTTCCCGGTAAAATCTTCATCTGATTTAGATAAAAATAAATTATATACCGTTTGTAGCGTTGTAGGGGTAGACATATTTTAACCCCCTTAAATTTCTTTAAATTTTTTGCCAGAATGTTCTTCAAGAAAAGTAATTTTTTCAAAACTATCAAGTTTTACTTTCTTAGCATAATTCATAATTCTTACTTTTTCATGATAAGAAACAACTTTTTCGTTAACAAGTTTTTCGAATTGTTTTTGACTTTTTGAATCCAATATTTCTTGACATAGTTCATCAGTTAAGACTTGTTGTTTTACTTTTCCATCTGCTGAATCAAAACCTACATAAATACGAAGATCAGGATTTTGAATGTAAATTCGAGCATTTGCTCCATTCCCTGTTCCTACAAAAAAGATATTTGAATTGTTGCGAAGAGAAACAATATCTCGATTAAGTAGGTCTAAGTATCCATTTGCTTTAATTGATAAGTCACCACCTTGAACTAAAGAAAAATAAATATCATTATCAGCAAGATTTTGTAAACTTGAATATGAATCCATGAGTGGTGGAGTATAAGTGTGTTGTTGCTGATTGGATTGTTGTTCTATACTAATTTGTTCCTCTGTTTTTGTTTCTGTTGGTTTTACCGCCATTATTTTATTCCTCCATTTATTCCTTAAATTTTTTAATTGTTAATTGAATAACTTAATAAATTAAATATAAAAATAAAGGAAGGTAAGATTGTTTATTTTCAATAATATTCATGATTTTCTTACCTTCCTCTAGATATTTAAATTTAAGATTGAATATTTAATTACAGTTTATCGACAGGGAAATTAGAGTCAGAAATTATACCCATTTGTGGGATATATTCAGGTATAATTTCTGTGCCAAATTCTAGGTCGAAACGTGTCATATTTTGTCCTGTAATTACATCAAATCCTGTCGCACTTTGTAGTCCACCGCGATATCCAATTTGAAGGCAACTTTGCTCTCCTGATACCAAGAAGAAAAGAAGTCCTTCAGGCAAATAAGTATCATACATTGTGCCAGCAGAATTTAATTTTAGTAAATTATAACTATTTGGAATTTCAGTGATGATCGTATTATAAAATGAAGAGATCAAACCAGTTTTCATAATTTCTTCAATTACGGATATAGGAAGTTGTTTTGCAAGGACTCCTGCAGTGTCAGTATTGAATCCCGTCATATCATTGATTTGAGAAACTACACTGTAATCCCCGAAAATACCAACTTTTCCCCATCTGCGAATCGTTTTTATCATGTCTTGAACAGATGCTTTTGTTAATCCTGCTGCTTCTGTAAAATTTTTAATTCCTGTAGCATTTTTTACTCCACTATAAAGAGCATTCATTACAGAATAGAAAATTTTATTTTGCATATCTGTCAAAACCTGTTCCATGAGAGGGGCAAGGGAATCAGGGTTTCCCGTACTTAATTCTCTATAATTTAAACTTGTACCTCCTGAAATAGTTTTAGTAGTCATTTCACGATAATTCCAAGTGGAAGTTGCGAACGGCACATCACCTTGATTAGCTTGCAACCCAGACATTTTGCCTTGTAATTTATATACTTTATAAAGCAAACGCTCATTAAATCCAACACTTGTTACGTTTCCCATAAAGTTAAATAAATTTAAGCGTTGTAACAACGGTGCTTGAATCATAATACTGGTAATCGTATTCAACTCTACCTTCGCTCTACCATCACCCGCAAGCGCATCAGCACCCAATTTCTTAATATAAGCATTCGCCTTATTAGCCTTATCTCCAAATCTACCAGTATCTTCGCCCTTAACCATTGCACTAAAAATCTCAATAATAGGTGATTTTTCTGTATATTTATGTTCAGGTTGAATGTTATTCAATTCAACACTTGGTGTAAAATTCTCTAATCCTAAAACATTGTTACTCATTATTATTAATCCTCCTTCTAAATATTATTTATTAGTTGTTTGTAATTTTACAGTATAACCCAGTCCCACCAAAAGTAGTTTTCTCTATCACTTTTAAGACGCAAGCGTATCCAGTGTCTGTCGCTTTTTTCCACATCATTGCATTTGCTCCAGCGGGAACAGGAACTAAAAATTCTCCAACAGCAACACTACCATAAGCAGTTGTTACCAAGTCACTTGACAATTCAACAGGATAACCTACCAAATCATTAAGATTAAATGCCCTGATATAACTTCCAGCAGGAATGACAAAATCTGCTTGATTCCACAATTCAGGTGTATCAATGATATTCATTGCTACATAAAGTTTATCAGCTTTTGCACCAGCATCGTTGGCAGAAGGTACTGCTGCTTCTTTATAAGCTGTAGCATCAGTTCCAGCAGTATAAGTAGGCGTAAGAGTAACGGTGCTGTCTGCCACACTGATATTATCTAAAAGAACAACTGAGGTAGAAGATCCAACTGCTGGTGCAGTAATTGTAAGTGTTGCTGTGTCAATTGCTACTGTATATCCCAATCCAAGTAAAACTGCATCGCAATTAGTTTTTATTAATGCAGCAACTTTTGCATCAGTATCTTGTGTTAAGGCTACAATAGTGGTATAAATATTTTGACCACCAATATTAAATTGTACTACTCCATCTGCAATAGTGTCAGATCCTACTACAATAACTACTTTAGATTTACTTCCACCAGAAGTATAATTATCGGTAATTTTAAAGACATAACCATTTTTTGTAGCAGCAGTTGCTTGGACTCTAGGGTTATTAACTGTGTTCATGGATGCTCCGAGACTTCCAAATTTAAATAAGCTCATTATTAATTCCTCCTATTTCTTATTTTTTGTTAAATTAAAATAAATCCGAAATATCTTCTTCGGATTTTTCAGTGTTATGGATCGCCATAAATAGATCAGTAGTGTCGTTTTTTGCATTCAATTCAATATCCACGTTGGTTTTCAAAGAATTTAATTCCTTAACTCTTTTGACACATAATTCTGCTTCTTTTGCTTTAAGTCCCTCCATATCATTCTTTTCTACATATTCAGTTTTTAAAGAATTAAGTTCTACTTCACTAAACCCATTTTTCTTAATCTCTACTTCAAAATATGTATTAATTTCTGTTATTTTTGCCTGTACTTCTGCCTCTTTTGCTTCGATGTCTTTTGCTTCCTTAAACGCCTTTAAAGAATTTAATTCTTCAGTCATAGAATTAAGTTCGGTAGCTTTTGCTTCGATTGTTTTATTTGCTTCAACTATCGTACTATTTAATTCAGTAACAGTGGAATTCAATTCATCAATTTTAGTATTAGACTCTACAATTTTAGAATCTGAGTCAGTTAGTCTTGCTGTTAAATCATCTAATTTTGCATTGATTTCAGCAATTTGTTTTTCATCCATTTTTTCTTTTCCTCCTTTGTCTTTCTTTTTTGATAATATATCCTTAATCAATGATGAATTAACTTCTACAGAAGGTTCATCATTGAGAGGAGTCCATGCTTGCTCTACTTCCACGATATCCCCGATGGTGACATCATTGTTGGTAATATTGTATGATGTTTTATAATATTCAGATGGAGTATTATAGTCAGTCATAATAATTGTTTGACTCTGTGGATAAAATTTGTACATATAATAATAGCAATATTCATTAGGTTCTTTCATTGACATTGCAGCATTAAAAGCCCTTGAAATGATAGTTGCTATATCATCATAACTCAATTCATTGATTTCGAAAGATTTAGATTTTACAATTACTTTTTCTTTTACTTGTTTACTCAATTCTTCTTTCACCTCATCTTCTATGATAATGTTTATAGCATTTTGTTCTATTGAAATATCTGGTAGATTTGGAACTTCTATTGGAATATCATCAACTATTTTATTTTCTTCTTTATAATGATTTAATTCAATCATTAAAGCAGAATCATCAGATGGTGTTTGCCCTATAAGAATTGCATGACCACTGTAGTCATAATTCTCAGGAATTCTCCCTTGTGGTTTATAACCTGTAGCATATATAATTTGATCATTGCCATCAGCTTTTTTAGCACATATTTCAATTGAACTTTCAACAGCACGTCCATTTTCAAATTCTTCTCTCATATATTCCACAAGATGAGGGAATCTTTGTTCGTAAACATACGCTTCTCCAATAAGAGCATTTATTTTTTTATTGTTAACCTCAACTTCTCCTATATAAGCGTTTTCAAAAGAACCAACAACAAGGCTATTTTCAAAAGTTACAATCCCTTCACTTACATTCATTTCTCCATGACCACCAAAAGGAATTGTTTTTTCATCATCTAAAAACTGAGTAACCAGAGGCATTCCACGGACTGTATGTGAATTTTGTTCTACATATGGCTGTTGCCAACTTATGCCGTTTTTATTAAACTCTGTATCATTATTATAGATTTCATGAAGTACAAATTTTACATTCGCACGACCTGCTACAGAGTCTTTTTTAGAAATCTCGATTATACGTCCCATTCTTTCTTTTTCACCTCCTTTAAATGAATGATTATTGATTATTTGGTTGATGGTTTTGGTGTTTTATTAGTATTAGCTGATTTCGATTTTTGAGTATTGGTATTCTGCGAATCACCAGATGGTCTTCCACCTTTATCTCCAGTTTCATTATTTGAGGTAAAACTAGTTAAGTGGGGAGGATAGAGGGCATCCATATCCATTACCTTCTCATATTCCATTAATGACATATATGTATCTATATCGCCACTACCAACAGCATACAACCATAATCTACTTCCACTTGCTAACGTAAACATTTCTTTGGCAATATCATATTCATTTTTCTTATTCAATGAAGATGTTTTTAAATATATAAATTTAATTATATCTTTGCCTTTAGAATTAATTAGATTATTAAATACTTTAGTATATTGCCATGAAATTTGTTCTAACCATTGATAAATTTGTGTCAATACTAGGTCGATATTAACTTGCAAACTACTATATGTAGCATTCCCTTCACCATTTAATGCTCCAGAAGCAAACCCTAAATCAGTTGAAATTCTTTTCATATTCTCATCAGTTAAGGTATTTATTGTATCATTAGTATTTGTTTCAAGTTTTCCAACTTCAGTCCCAGGAGCTAAAACTAAAGTAGTGGTCTTTCCAATTCTTCTATCACTTCCAGATGAATTAGATGAAACTGCATTCTTAAAATTATCATATTGATTTTGCTGTGCATCTTTATTTAATGCACAAGTTCCTTGTTTTTCACCACTTGGTTGTTTGAGCCACCTTATAGTTCCAGCATTTTCAATAATATTTGCTCTTTGACTATCAGTATATTGATCAGAGAAAAACATATCTGACAAAGCAGCAACAGCCAACCCTCTACCAAATGGTTCATCAATATTACTTTTTATTTTTAAAACAACAGTTTTAGATTGATCTAATTTAAACCATCTTTTACTGCCATCTTTTTTATAATCTAAATATGCCTTTACAAATTCAGGTGGGAAGTTTTTAATTTCACCTAATAAATCATTACCAACAAAAGCATTAAAATATAGCATATCAAAACCAACGACATAATCATTATTTTGAAAACCCAATATTCTGCAATAATCTAAATTTAATGGTTGAATCATCATGGAATCATCCATAGACAATCCTTCAAGAATCTGCATACTGTCAACCAATCCTTGTTGAATTACTGCATCTTTATTAGATGCTTTGGAATTTCTCATAAACCCTACATACATTCCGTCTATACAAAGTCTAAGTAAAATATCTCTAGAAGTTAATTTATGATTAATTTTATCTGTCATTAAATCATATAATTTTCTTCTTTTTTGATTTTGAGTTGTATTATCATAGCATGTTGTAATTTTATCTAATGACGCAATAGATACATAATAATCTGTTGTATTCGACATAATTCCATTCATTCCATACATTTCTCTACTTAATTTACGTAATTGCATATTATATCTCATTGGATATTTACAATAAAGTTTTAGCTGTTCAAGTGAGATGCCAGTCGTTAATGCTTCTTGAAACATATATGTGGTTAAAGACATTGAATTCAATTCAATTGCATGAGAAGTTTCAAGTTTAAGTGGCGATATATTATTATATTCCTCCTCCAAGAAGAAACCTCCTTTCTTTATAATATTCATCAGAAATACATTTTATTTCAACTTCATAACCTAATACCTCCAATAAACCAATCCATCCATAATTAATAATTATTGAATCCCATTTCAAATTTCTTACCACATTTAGGACATTTGGCGTAATCTATAGTTCTTGTCATATCACAATTCCTTTCTTATTAAATTGGAATCAAAATTCTCATTCAAGGAAACTTAATAATTTTCCATTTCCATATCTTCATCAGAATTATTTATGAATAAGTAAATACGAAATCGTAGTCATCATCTGTTTGATTTTTTCTATTATATTCTTCCATTTCATTAATTACTGACAAACCATAAGCCAAACTTGTTGCTCTATCGCGTTTATGGGTTTTTACAATACGATCATAAATTATATTATTATTGCCACTTAAAATTTGTTTGATATTAGATAACTCCTGAATCAATAAATCTGTCTGAACAAACATAGAATATTCTTCAACTGTTATTTGATCATTTTTGTATTCTTCGTCTACCTCTGTAGAATGTTTTAATAATCTTAAAGAATTATTCTCAAAAGACGCTTTAAGATAAGTATACATTGTATTATTACTACTTTGAGTCGCTGTGATTCCTCTAATTATAGGTAGAGAATTTTTTATTTCTTTACCTTTATCATCATCATCTAAAACTAATGGGGGAAATTCAATCGTTTCTTTTGTTTTTTCATCTCTATATTCCCAAGCTTCATAAAAAAGTGAAGGCAAAGGTTCTCCGTTTCCACGCATATCAATAATTATTTTTATTGCATTAGGAAATTTAAGATGATATAATTCTCTTAAGAAATCTCTTTGTTCTGGAAGAGTTGCTCCATTATGAGTTTTTGTATAAACAACGTCTTTAAAATATGTACCATTGGCTTTTTCTTTAAGTTTAATCACATGGGTACATGCATTATCAGAGTTTTTAGCATTAGATAAAGCAACGTCATGTACAATTACATATTGACTTTTACTCTTTTTTGGTTGAATTAATTCACACTGATCTAATATTCTACATGGGTATGTTATTTCATAAGGATAATAACTTTCACCACTAGAACCTACGAACTGTCCACAATACTCATAAAGAAAAATTTCTTCAGTTGTGTCTGGCTTACTTCTTTCTTCCTCAATATCTTCTGCATCAAATATCATAGCTTCAATTCCAACCTTATAATCTAACGCACAAACAAAATAATTTTTATTACCTTCTTTCATTTTATCAGCAAAATAAGTAAATCTTTTATACAAATCGCTTGTTTTTAAAAAAGCTGAAGATATAAAAATTACTTTGCCTTTTTCTGGTTGCATATGTTCAATTGCAACTGGTCTTTTAGTTTTTGTCATCGGTATTAAGATGGTTGATATTATACTATCTGGCACGAGCCTAGCTTCGTCAATTGCCAAATAATGGAATCTCCAACTTCTAGCTCCGTCACCTTGATTTCTTCCCAATACGATAGCTCTAATTTCACTACCATTTCTAAAATTTACAACACAATTGTCCGAAGAAACACTAATTGGGAATATTATTTCTCTTGCTATATTTGGATTGTTAGCTAATTCTCCTTTAATTTTTTGAATAATTACGTTCCTAGCCTGTTGTCCTTGCCCTGAAGCTATACCACATTTTAACCCCTTGTGAAGAATACAAGAGCAAACAAAAAATAAAGCCACTATCCAAGATTTTCCAAGACCACGACAACAGATAAGCATTATATATTGATATCTTGCCATTGCTCTTAGTATCAATCGTTGAAAAAAATGAAGCTTTAAGCATAGAATTTCAATACAAAATTTGTCGATATGAATTCTATAATATGCAATGAATTTCTTCCATTCTTCATCATTTAAATTTTCCCCTTCTCCTATAATTGGATCATAACTAAAACTACTGTCTAAATTATCATAATCACCATCTTTTATATGTCTACTTTTCTTACTAAAGTTTTTAAATACTGCCATTATATCACCTACAAAGATTTCTGGATGTTATTAAATTGATCTAATAAATGTTCAATAGCATCTTTTTCATATTCTTCTGCTTCATATATCCACTCTTTACTTTCAATTTTATCAACAACTTGACTAATACTATTGATACCTGCACTCATACTTGATCTAGAATTCTCACTAAATTGAGCAGATTTCGATAGAGTATCAAAAGTTGATTGTAAATCTTTATATTTTTTATCTGCTCCGTTTACACCATCTAACATATCTTGATAAGCTTTATTTACAGCTAAACTAGCACAACAAATTTTCTTTGCATAATCTTTATAACTAGTTGTGTTAATTTTAAAATCAGAATGTAGTCCCGTAAGATATTGATTAAGATAATTTATATCTGTTTGGGTATATCTCCCGTTCCACTCTTCGCTATATATTCTTGTTTGATCTTCAAATACTAATTGCATCCCCTGTGAGGTGTTTTTAGCAAATATACTATCTTTATATCTTATAATTCCTTGTTTTTTCCACTGTTGCATGGATGAATTTTTAAGATACAAACCTAAAATTTTAATACTGTCTTTTTCTTTTTCATATGTTGTAAAAAATACATCTTCAATGTACGGTCTATCTAATAATTCGCAAATCTGTATAGTAGCATTTCTAATATCAGAACCATTTTGTATATGTGCGTTATATAATTCATAAATACAATCCTTACACGTTGGGAAAAATTCACTATACAAAGGGTTATCTGTCTTAAAAAAATTACTTATATTTATAGATTTAATTAATCCACATTTAGTACAAGTAATTTCATTACGTTTAATTTTTACTTTTGTTTTAGATTTTTGAGTAGTTACCATATTTAATTGACTCCTTAATAGAAGAAGTTGATATTTAACCAACTTCTTCTAAATATTTATATTTACCACTAATATAATTTTCCTTAAATTCATTAAATTGTTCTATATTATTTTCACCATACCCATAAATTTTGTGGAAAAGTGCATGAATATCACCAGTTAAACAAACTCCGACACCATGAATTTTATGTAATCTACTACATTCATTTCTAATCAATACTAATTCTTCGTCCGAATATTCATTAATAAATCTTCTTTTTTCAATATTTAAGTTATCAAATATATCATTAAATATTTTATCAAATCCATATAAATGATGAATTACATCAAATCGTTTATTTGTTACAACACATTTATAATTTGATGCTATCATCGATTCTTTCTTCCATTCTGCAATAGAATCTCTTAAAATTGAATTTATCTCAGAGAAACCACCCTTCCACATTGGGTTATTTTCTCCTTTATGCATATCATAACTACATAGATTACAACCATAAGAATGAAGCATTGCCTCATATGTTTTTGTTTGAATTATTCCCTTATGTATTGGACATTCATATTCCAATGGTGATTGATTATTAATATAATCTTCTTCTTTTGATAGAAGAATTACTTTTTTATCTTTAAATAAATCTTGAACTTCACTAAAATCTCTTCGTTTATCTTTGCTTAATTTGTCCCAAGAACAATATTTGCAATCTTGATCTTTATATTTGAAATTTCCATATCTTATAGACTGAACACCTTTATCTATATGTTTGTTACAAATGAATTCCATATATGATTCTGCATTTTTATAAGTTTTAGTTAATAATACTAAGTCTCTTTCTTTGAACTCTTCATCTATTCCATTAATATTATATTTAGTTTTAGCAACTGCAATTTTGCTACCTACACCTTTTATCTGTGGGCTATACCTGACTCCATTTTTAATTAAGCATAATTCTTCTTGTTTCTTATGCCTGCATTTATCACATGCGTCTTTTATTATAGGTTGATTTTTATGACTCTTTGTATATTTATAATATGGTTTAGATATAACTGTTTCTATTCCTTCTTCTAAGCAATAATCACATAAACATTGGATTGGTGCATTGCTACCATCTAATAATTTATGAACATCGATAGTAAAAATCTTTTTGTATTTCCACTTATGACCTAAACTTTCAATATATTTCTTATTATTTGACAGACAAGTAACCTCTACTTCTTTTGTTAGTAACATCTTTATTTCCTTCTTTCTACACATTTATTTCTCTCTACACTAAAACTTAAAAATATAAAGAAGAGAGGCGTGTAGAGATGGGTAGCTACTCCCAAATTACCTCTCAACTTTGATCCACAATATTCCTGTGAATAACAAATAATCCAAACATTTCTGCTTGGATTATCGACTTATCCACAAAACATTAAATTACATATATCTACATCTCTATATAATCAATATTATAAATATTCTCTATTCTCCCATAACTTTTTTCTTTTTCCACATCAAACAACATAGTTTTAAATCTAATTACATTATCAAATGTTTCTCTATCAATTTCAGTATCCACAACAGCATAATGACTTCTATATCCCCTTGCATTATCACTAGCGTACATAAATTGTATTATACTTCCATTATAAAAAATAATCTCAAAACGATCTTTTGATTTACTTATACTTTTTATATCTTTTAGAAATAAACTTCTAAATTGATCTTCTTCAGTTATATCTTGAAACTTCTGTATTTTGTGCTGACCATTATGATAAAATATTACCTTAATATGCTTATTTTCAATACACTTAAACATATACTTATAAAAAATACCATGAATTATTTCATATTTATTATTCCTTTTAGCAACATCATATCTTTCTTTATTCCCCTTACTGTCATCTTCTAATTCTGATGCCATATTCATTGGATAAGAATAAAACGCTAATAAACAATTCAATCTTCCTTTACCAATAGTTTCATCTAAACCACTTAAAACAATTTTATCTAATCTCATTTTGATCTCAAGATTATTTATCTCATTAATTAATTCACTAGTTTCTCTATGTGAATCCATAATATTTGATAATCCTAAAAATGGTTTCATATAACTAACCATAGCTAATTCTGGTGTTTGTAAGAATCTCAAATTACCATATTGTAAATCTTTCTTTATTTCATTAATATTTATATTTTGATATATTTTTCTTCCATCTAATCCTCTTACAGAAACATTATTTGGATTTATATTCATCTCAAATTGTTCAATAAATCCTAATCCCATACCTGATTTATCTACTAAAATAATCTGTATACCGAACTCACAACACAACCAATATGCTTCATCTACAAGTTCTGCAAAAGATTTTCCTATAAATGTTTTGATGACTAGAATATCTTTCCTATTTCCTTGTGTATTAATTGCCATCATAGTTGTAATGTCTCTATTATTACCTGTGGTGGAAGATACATCCACAATTAGATAATCACATTTACGATTGTTTGACATGGTTAATACTCTATTTTTGTTTAATAGTTCCTTAGTTATCATATATTTCTCCTTCTCATGGTAGGACATGACCCAATATTTTAGTGGTAAGACACTACCTTATTTGTATAACTTATTTTGTTACACAAAAATACTCCTAACTAAAAGCTAGGAGTACTATCTATAGCAAAATAAATATTAAATTACCAAAACATTAAATCAATCCATAAAATTTCAATTCTTTTGTAATAATTCTTTCCCATTCTTTTGTAATATCTATTTTTGTTCCTTCGTCTATTTGATCCCACACATCGCCAAGACCACTTCTCATGGTAATATCACCAATTATTCCATCTATAATATTCTTAGTCATTTTATTCATTAATAATAATTCCCTCCCATTTAAAACTTAGATTTTATATTATCTAATCCTTTAAAAACTCCCTCATCTCATCCTTAGCATTTTCATACCCCATAGACATACATTCCTGTAACATACTATAAAGAATATTCCTTAATTGCGATCCGCACTCACACTCACTATTTTCAATATACTGAGCATAATGTTCTACTAATCCAATTTCATATTCTTCCTCTGGAGTAAATTCACCTCTAGCAGATTTACATGAGACGCAAGGACAAGGAACACAATTCTCATCTTCTAATAACTCATTATCACAACAATCAGGTTTACCACATGTACAATTATACTCATCACAATCATCATTATCGCAAGAACAACACTTACAGAGATATGATTCATCCTCAGTAACCAATTCTTCCACATTACTCTCATCATCAAACTCACAAAATATTACTCTTCCCTTACCTGCTAAGAATTCCCTAACATCTCCGAACGACATATTTGACATCACGTAGTAATCTATATTATCAACTTCGTCATATTTATAAGTTCCATCATTACATCTAGCAAATTCACAAAAGAAACCAATTTCTTCATCTTTATAAAATTGTAAACTTACATAATATTCATCAACATTACTTGACAATTCCATACACTCAGCATCTATTCCATAGTCATTATGGATATAATCATAAATATAATGTGCTACTGAGAAGTCACAAATAAACATTAAATTTTGTTCAGAGTCTAAGTGGTTGTCGATAATTTCTTCAACTTGAGATAATGTATATTTTTGTTTATTAATTTGCATAGTTAATATTCCTGCCTTTATTATTTATTTTTATTATTATAAAGTTAACATAAATTAATTCAATAAACTCTAACTACTCTTCTTCAACAACATCAAATTGACTCATAAAATTATCTAATTGCACATCTAACTGAGCAGAAACCTTAATCATTCCATTACCAAGTTGACTATATATTTCAGTAGATGTTTCTAAACCAGTTTTTGTTTTTATCGCGTCTATGTAATTAGTTAATAATTCCTTTGCTTCATAATTATCCATTTCTCTAATGGTATAAATTATATCTAACAATTCTTGACATTGAGGGCAATCACATTCTTCATTAGATTCATATTCTGAATCACTAGAATTATATTTATTAATATTAGTGACATTGCTTGGTTTGGGTGGATTACTATTTTCAGGAGAACCATTCATTTTAGGTAATGGAGGCATGACATATAAGGTGTCGTCATTTAGTAAAGATTCATAAGTTTCTTTATCAACATATTTCCCATTTATCAAATGTTGTACTTCACTATTGTTAATAATTTTTTCAAATTTTATTTTCTGAAAACTCATTTAAGTATACCTCATAAATCTTTCGGTTTTAATTTTATTATACATTAATATAATTATTTATAATCTCTTCAATATTATCAAATTCCCAATACCAAATTTCTAGAAAATTATATCCGTTTTGCAATGCATATTCTTTCTTTCTTTTGTCATGTTCTTTTTGAATTTCAAATTGTTCCTCTGCATATTTTTTACCTTTACCTTTGAAATCTATAGGTTTTTCATGCTGGTCTCCTTGATATTCTATAAGTAAATTTAATTTAGGGATATAAAAATCATAAGATAATAATTTTCCTCCTAAACCTAATAATCTATTAAAAGTTTTTTGTGGAATATAATAATTATCTTCATTTATTTTTAATAATTTTTCATACTCTTCTTGTATGATTTTCTTCCAATTATTATTTATTAAATGTATTCCTATTCTATCTTCTCCTTTAGAATATTGACATTCAGGACATCTAAATTTGTAAGTATTTGAGTCAGATATTTTTCTTTTATAATCTTCGTGTTTACCATCAGGACACTTCCACCAAACTTCTTTAATGCTAAAAGGGGAATATTCAAAAGGTGTTTTTTCATTTTTATTAGACCAAACTGCAGCAGATTTTAAAAATAATGATCCTAAACTATCTAATTTATGTATCTTATGTACACTACCTCTACTATGGCAATAAGGGCATCTAACTTTATTTATAAACCCATTACAAATTATTGGATAACTTCCATGATAATCTTTTTCTTGGCACTTAATCCATACTTTTGGTTTGTTTGCACATCTTGATATCTCCCAAGGATTAACTGTGTTTTTATTATAATCCCAATATTTATCAAGAAAATCTTTACCAAAAGTATCTATACCCCATACAACCATCACATCTCACTTCAACTAATACATGAGAACCATTAGATAAATCATCTACTTTCACTTCGAACTCATCACTCATTTTAGTATAAACATAACCTTTATTTACATACCATTTTTTATTAGATGAACTCCATTAATTAATTCTGTAGCCTTATGGACTGCTTTAAACCATGATTCCGCTGTTTCTTGTGGTGTGAAACGAGTTGTGGTTCCATTTGTGTTATCTGCCGTAATAAAATCGTTTCCAACTACAAATAAAATCTTCTCAAAAGTTTTTTCTTCAACTCTATCAATTACATCATTAATTACCTGAAAGAATATATCTTCTGCAATTTGCATATTATATTCATTTCCTGTTGATAATTTGTCTGATAATAGATTTAAGCGGAAGTCGCAAATAGGAATAATAAGTAATTTTCCATTTTGTTTATATTACAATGGTTTAATACTAGATTTATTTCTTGTATATGTTTTTAATTTAGTAAAAATCTTTTTTGCATCTGCTTCATTCCATTGATATTCTGTTTTAGGCTTTACAGCAATTTTACTAGCATAAAGAGTCTTTATCCCATCTGCCTTAGTATTCATATTCCACATACTGTTCTTAGCACTTACCAACTCGAATAAGTTACAATCATAACCATGTGATTTTAAAACAAAATCAACATCTTTAGATTCTGCAAGACTCATTTCTAATAATTTATCAGAAATTTGAGAGTTATCACTTTTAATTTCTACAGATTCTTTATAATTATTAATAGGAGCAGGAGCAGGAGTAATTAATTCTCTATCACCATTACCAATAATTACACTATTAATAATATCTTTTGCTTTTAATATTCCATTTGCTTTGCGATATTTCTTGAATTTGCTCCTTAAAGCTTCTCCACTGGTATAATTCCAAGTTTTTGCCAAATAATCCCATGAATCAGATATTTTCTTATTATATTTCTGGTAACAGATGTCAATCAATTTACTATCCAATGTGTTATTAATACCACCCTATATATTTATTTTTATTACATACAAAAAGAAAAATTAGATTAAAGAATATTTCCAGAATTTCGACGCGATAGCTAGAAATTATGCAAGCGTAACGCGACAAAGCGTTACAAGACCTTACTTCGTTTCGTTCTATTATAATTTATCATTTTTAAATTTGTCCCTAGTCGGGAAGACATTATTTAATTTATTTTTTATTTTAGGGACAATTATGGTGCAAGCCTCTTAAAGAAGGGTTGCAACAATTTTGTCCCTAAAATATTATAAATCTATTTTTTCAACAATCCAATATCTCTTATTATTACTTTTCTTTGGTAATATTATATAATTTAATTCAATCATTTTTAACCCATCATTTAATTTATCATAACTTTTTTGTAGTCTTCTGTTCACTTTTAAATCAATTTTCTCAATTAATTCTTTTTGTTCTTCTTTGTATAATTTTTTCCCTATAATACTTTCTAAATATTTCTCTAACTCGTCAATTGCACTTTGTTCTTCAATCATATTGTAAAATTCAACTCCAAATATAGATTGAATATATTTACAATAACCATATTTTCCATATCCTTTTATAGTTAATATTTCAGATAAATCCTCTTCGCATTTGAAAAACATTAACTCATTTATTTTCTTTGTCCCTTTATTATTTTCTGATACAACATTGTCATAAACCATATTAGAATAATCATATTGTCTTGGAAATTCTTCTATAAATTCTTTAACTGTATGTTCTTTCAGAAAATTAGCCATATGTATCTTTTTCTTTAATTGAGTTTCTTTTCCTCCTAAAGAATTATTGCTAATGACTTTAATATACAAATGAATTTTATCATCTTCATCTTGTATCCGTTTTCTACCCATGCACTGAATTAAAACTCCTGTATCCTCTACCTCACATATGACATGTAGTATTTCCTTATCAACCAAGTTAACCCCTGCATCCATACATGTCGTTGTAATAAGTATTAATTCCTCAAATTTTTCACTCTTTAACATTTCCTTAATTTTTGTTTTATCCACATATTTATAATAATCACTATTATGTTTGCTACAATTAAATAAACAATAATCTTTATATTTCTTAACTAATTCGTATGCTTTCTTTGCAGACTGAATAAATAATATTGCTTTCTCGTTTCTTGTAATTATTTCGTCCATAAACATATCAAATGTCTCATCATTATGGAAGAAAAATAAATCCTCAATGAAATCAAAGTCAATTGGTAATTCATAATCTATTGTTTCTATTCCCTTGTTTTCATTGATAAATCTTTTCATTTGATCACCAGTAGCACTCATAAATATCTTTATTGCTGATGATTGGCTTAATATCAAATCAAATGACATATCTGTTGTTTTTGAAAAAGATGCGTCACTCATAAAATAATGAAATTCATCACAGACAATGTATTTGTATTCACTTAAATCATTGAAATATTGCTTCAGTTCTTTGTATTCTAATTTTTGATATGTTTTTATATCTATTACATCTGATTTATTATCTCTTGATATTTCGTTAATAAATTGTTCTGTGCAATTACTTCTATGTAAAAGCATTAATATTTTCTTGTTTTCAGCTTTTGCAATATTATAAAGCGTGTTCTTGATTAACCAACTTTTCCCTACACCTGTACCTGCTTTTATTGTTATAATGTCCCCTAAGTCCCATATTTTTATTTGTTCTCCTGTTACAACATCACTTACTCTTAGTTTCTTTTTCATATATTTTACCATCCTTAATCCTATATTGGCACAACAAAATAAACACTTAGTTTAACTTAACCAAGTGTTTGCTTGAATTCTTATTTAATTATTGTAATATTTATTTACAAACCTTTTGCAATTTATATTCTTGACATTTTTTACACCATTTTTCATATGCGATTTGTGTATCATTATGATTAAACATAAAAAATACATTCTTTGTTTGATGGTGTCTACCAGTACCTAGAACTCTACAACCTTCAGAAATATAGTAATTGGCTTGATCTACGTTATAAATATATTTCATATTTTCTTCAGGCATAATTATCAACTCCTTTAATCATATTATTTATTTACCTAATAATATCATACTTAGTATAATAATGCAAATAATTATTTATTAGTTTAATTTATGTAATTCCTCTAACCTCTTCATTCCTAACTCATAATACTTTTCGTCATTCTCAAACCCTATGTAATTTCTATTAATATTTTCACATGCTACAGCAGTTGTAAATGACCCCATGCAATTATCTAATACTAAATCATTTTCATTTGTATAAGTTTTTATTAGATATTCAAATAATGCTATAGGTTTTTGTGTCGGGTGAATTGCCTCTTTTTGCTTATCAGTTGGAAACAGCAAAACACTTCTAGGATATCTCTCTGTACTATCATAAGTAGTCAATCCATGTTCATTATAATTTGATGTCATTACACAATTAACTTTATGTTCTGCTTTACTTACTTTTCTTTCATGCCCAAATGTCTTCTGTGGATTATATGTAGGAAGTTTCTTATAGAATACTAAAATATTTTCATGAGCTTTCATTGGCATTTTCTTAGCATTAAGATGTCCTGTTGCAGATGTTTTTTCCCAAATCCATTCATATCTGAGTAATTTTAAATTACTAACACCTAACACCTTATCAAATGGAGTTTGTGCTGTTAGAGCTATTGCTCCATTATCTTTAATTATTCTCTCATATTGCTCCCACAATTTATCAGGAGGAATAATATGATCCCATTTATTTCTTGCAGTTGTTCCATATGGTAGGTCACAGAGGATTAAGTCAATACTCTTATCATCTATCAAACACATGCCATTTTCTTTAATGCAATCAGAATTATATACTTGATTTATTTCTAGCATTATATTCCTCCTCATAGTTATTTATAAAATATTATTTATATATTGTAAATCAAATTATTATAAAATAACCACAATCAGCACACCATAATATTGTCTTACCACAATAAAACTTTAACCAGAACCTATTTTTGAAGCATACAGGGCATAATGTATCTTCATTAATTGAATCTATAATATTAGTTTCTTTCATTTTATTATTGTTTAATCCTCCTTGTAGAGAATAAATTATAATATGATATTGTTATATCTAAGCAAACCTTTATCTCTTTCTGTAATTGCTTCTCTCAAATCTTTAAATCGTCCTATATTTATTTTATTTCCATTCACTAAGATAACTACCCTCCATCTATAATTAATCTTATCCCAATAAATATATTTTTCGTCAGATTGTTTTTCTGATTTATTATGTATTGATTGATAATCATCCAATTTAATTCCTGTTAAATGCTTCCAAGTTTTCCCCATACAAATATGTCTGATTGTGTTACTTACTACTCCATAAATTTTAGATAAATCAGCATAATTATAAATTCCTGTGTTATATTTATTAATAATGTCAAAAACTTCTTGTTCAGACAACTCGGAATATTGTCTATTTCTTATCAACATATCATTAACATTTTCTTTTCTAGTACCATGTTCTAAATGATCTGGATTAATACATTGTCTATTATCACATTTATGTCTGACATCCAAATTTGTCATATCAATTTCAGGATGTATTTTAATATAATACCATCTATGTATATCATACGCCTTACCATTGATTTTAATTTTGAAATATCCACTATTGCCACTTGAAGCATGACTTATTATTTCATGACATCCATTATCTTTGATTTCATAAACAATATTTTTGTGATTATCATCAACTTTAATTATGCCAATGTTATTTTTAGTATTTAACAATAATCTAACCATCTCCTTTTTAAATTTCATCGACTCTACAGTAAGAGAATATCGACTCCTCCAATAAAATACAGTTTTTCTTTGATTGTTAATGCCGTTTTTATCTAGGTTATACGGCAAAACCTATTTAGTATAATATACTCATTTTTTAAATGGATAAATGAGCAAACCACTGGCGTAATGCCAAATCAGTTACCACGTAGTCAACGTGAAGTCCATAAAGGACTAATCAGTATTATTAGAGGATATTTACCATGTGCCTCGATGAAGTCAGTTTACGAAACTACTTCCATATTGATATGTAAGGGAGACGGTCATTTGCTCCCTGTTTGTCGTAATGTATGAAGGCAACCACTATGTGTTATTGCAGTTGCCTTATTTGAATTCTTGCAGGAAAATAACTTTTAGTAGTTCTCCTACTATTTCAACATTGAGTCATAACTTTTCGTATTTCTTCAATGTATCCATTAATTGAAAATATATCTAACCAAAAAGCAAGCAAAATAGGACTATTTTATGAGTAATTGAGTTGTATTTATTATTAAAATCACTATCCTCTTATTTCTAAGAGAGTATTTTTAAAATACTATAATTTCTTTATTATTTGTTCTTTAGAATTTAATCCTAAAATTTATTCATAGAGTGATTAGCGAAACGATTATCGTATTTGCTTTATAATGAATAATGTCATATCGAATTTGTGAATAATGATTTTACGTTTTACGAAAATGATTAGCGATTTATTATTTTACTATCAAAGTAAAACTTGCTTGTTCTTCATGTTTCCAGTTATGTAAAGTAAATCTACACAATCTTGCATTATTTTAGCTTTAATTTTGAAATAAGATTTAACATCTAATTTCAGATGTTTGGATAAATAGTCTATATCTTGCTTTGCTTCTGGTTAGTTTGTTTTAATAAGGAGACTGTGGTTAGGTAATCCCCTTATTATTGTCATAGTTAATTATTGTTAAATAAATATTAATTATTAGATAAATATTCTTCAACAATTTCCGATGTAGATGATAATATGTCATAAATAGGTGCAAACTCTACGATTTCTTTTAACATTGCTCCCTCTATCTGAGTTGATAAAGTATTTGAGCGATTTAAAAGTTGCTTGTATAAAGAATTAATCTCATTTCTATCAAAATCTAAAGATGTCTTTTTCTCAATTGGATATTTATATTCAACCTGATTTTTCTCCATATTGAAAATATAGTCTTTCCCAAATGACTTTGCTTCCGATGGTTTTAAATCCAATAAATATTTAAGACTATTGGATAATTCTCTACTCTTTTTAGCATATAAAATTCCAGTATCTAATGTTATTAAGTTCTCACCATTTTCTTTCCAATCAAGAAATAGATTCTTTTTAGCTTTTTCTATAGCGAGGGATAAGACAAGTTTCTCATCTATTAATTGAGAAATTAGAAATGAAATATCAGTTACAGAACAATTGTATTGACGTTCTGTAGTTTGGTCGATTGTTTCATCTGGATTTTCTGTTACCTTTGACTTTAAATGGATTTCTTCCACTTTTAATGAATTTGATTTGTTTGAAATATAAGATAGAAGAGAAGATGTATGTTGATCAAGGATATTTAGGATTCTAAATGATTCCTTTAGTGAGATTGATGTATTAGTGTTTTGTGAATTAGACATTTATTATTTCCTTCTTTCAATTTGTATTTATTTGTTTGATAGATTATTTTTTATTATGAAGAAATTGCACTTGAAACCGAATTAGTTATAATTCGAGGAAGATAAATCTTCTACAATTCCTTCATAAAATTAATAATAATATTAAACAAAATTCCATCTCTTATCATAAAATCCATTATGCTATTTTTATAAAACTCGACTCTCAATCCTAAAGGTAACGATGTCCCACCATTTCTTTAAGTTAGATAGTAGTCAAGTGAGATGGATTATGTTATTATTAATTAATATAATTAGGCATCAAAACCTTCTAGTCATAACACTTTTTATCTTACTCTGTAATATTTATTATAAAGAAATTAATATCTATTAGAAACTAATCTTCTTCAATACTTTCTTTATTTGCAAATGCAATTGTTACAGATTTACCAATTAATGTTTTAATGTCATCCATAGACAATATTTCGACTTCTCCTGTTTTCTCATCTTCTATAGAGAAACCAGTTGTATTGACGATTGTTAGAATTCCTTTTGCACTAAATTTAACACTCTCTACTTTTTCTGTTTTTACTGACATATATTTGTTTGCCACCTTTTTATTTTATTTTTACTAAGATGAGTTTTAGGTCTTCATCCCGACTTATGGAGATGGGTTTAAAGTCTCCATTCCGACTTTATTGTGAGTGTGCTACTTTTGCCTTTATTTAAAGATATCTATTAAATATAAGGACTTACTGTAGTAGCACAAAATTGATTATTTTTAGATTCCCTTGATTTTATCCTTCAAACCTTTACCTGCCTTAAATGCTGGAGATTTTGTTGCAGGAATAGTAATAACTTCTTGAGTTTTAGGATTTCTTCCTTGTCGTTGTGCTCGATCTTTTACTTCAAATGTTCCGAAATTCACCAATGATACTTTTTCTCCTCGTGCAAGAGTTTCCTCAATTACTTCAAATACTGCTACAATTGCTTGCTCTGCTGCCTTTTTGGACATTTCACCCTTAATTGCTACTGCCGAAATTAATTCCATTTTATTCAAAATTATTATCCCCTTTTATTTTTTTAATAGTATCTGCACATCTTTGATGCCAGACCTGTGTTTTTATTATTGTTTATATTATATTTTAAGTATTGTTTATATTATATTTTAAGTATTGTTTAATTTCCGCTAACCAAAATCCATTAAATAATCTTCCCTCCTTGAATTAATATAAAAGAGAAAATAGTGAAACATACTATTCCCAACTCCACACAGAGAAACAGTCTGAAGGAGTATCTGTGATATTATTATTTATTAATCTAACAAATCTGCTAATTGCGCAGTTTTACTTCTCTCTGTGGTGCATAATTCTATACATCCAAACAATTCATTGCCTTTTAAACTATTTATCATTTTCTTTAATCCTGAATTTCTCTCAAATAAAGTATCATCAACTTGTTTAAAATCCCCATTAATCCATAATGCAGAACCTTCTGCAAGTCTACCAAGAAGTAATTGTATATGTTGTTTGGTAAGATTTTCACCTTCTGTAACATACACTAGACTACGTTTTAAATCTCTTCCTCTAATAGTTGCTAATTGTTGAAGTTCAATTATTCCTTCATCAATTAGTTTGATTAAACCTTCTATTCCTCCAACATGATCTGCTAAGGGCATGACATATGGCAACATTTTCTCAAATTCAGAACCTTTAAGATATCCGATTGATTTTGTATTGGAAACTTCATACATATTTCTCACAAATACTATTTTATCAAAAATCCCCTGTTTTACCATAGAAATAGCATTGGTAGCCATAATCAGGTCTTTGCCTGAACCATATTTTCCGAAAATTGCCTTACAGGTAATTAGTTTATTCTGAAATAAATCTAAAGCTATTTCTTGTTGTAAATTTCTAGGTTTCAATTTTCCAGTAAAAGAAAAAGAATCAGGTTGTTTTTCAAACTTTTCATATTTAGGTTTCTTACTTTTATAAGAGAATGGAATTTTAGGCATAATTGTAATATCAACTAAATCAAAAAACTCAGTTCCATTCCATCTTTGTTTATCAATTATTTCACCATCTTCATTTTTTATAATGAGATATTCATTATTTAATAAATCAAAACAATTAGATGGATTTTCATAGAATAAAGCTAATTCATTGTCTGATAATATTACTTCTCTATATCCTTTATAATAATCATCTTCAATTTCCTTAAACTCAAACAAATCACATGGAATATTAAATGCTTTTGCCTTAATGTACAAACAAAAATCATCTGTAAGAAATACAAATTCATTATCATTTTTCCATACTTGGTAAGCAAAACCTAATATCCAGTTATCATTCTTATTTTGCAGAAATCTATTTTCAAACGAGAAATCATAATCTAATACAACATCTACATTTGTAGCATTTTTAATTTTCTTTGTTGCATCTCTAGCATAATAACCAATATCAGGTTTAGTTTTGAGATTATCAATTTCTTCAATTGTAGTTATACTTGTTGCCACTTGAAGATAATTATCTGGGTGAAAACTTGGTTTTAACAAGACGTTAGTATCAACAAATACTTTTGAATTTATATATGGTTTATCGGGCAATATAAACCAATCCTCTACTATTTATTTTACTGTGATTTATCATGAGATACTATCCATATCATCCATAAACAAATACTTCTGATTATCTTTTACATCATTAATAGTCTGTTTATTTTTATCATTTAACTTTAATCTGAGCAAATAATTATAGTATGGATCTGTAATATAGCGTTGCTTACGTCTACCGCTACTGAATTTTCCTATTACTACTAGATTATCTCCATAGTTGCCGTGTGTTTGCTTAATGATGTTTTTAGAGATTAGGTACTGTGCTTCTTGTTTTGTGATTTTTTCCAATGTTTTGTTATTGATGCTCCTTTTAGTTTGGAGTTTATTTGTTGTTTTTGTTTTTGTTTGTTACATTATATAAGATGATCGACCACATCTTATAAAACGTTGATTAGGGTACGACATCTCTTAACTTTGTATATCAGACCATTTCCTTTATAGACATTTATTGAAAAAACCCATCAAACCGTTGGCACAGGCGGGTTTGAGGTACTTATTTAGTTTTATAAAGTTTTTCATAATCGCTGTAATCCGCTTGTACCAAGGAGTTTAGAGATTTTCCGTTTGCGTAACATTTTTCTCTCTCATCTTCCTCATTCTCAATTTAGCATTATTCTTTTCTTGTTCTTGATGAATTTCCTTTGCACATTCCTTGCAATATTTATGAGTTAGATTAGATGGACGTATTCTTTTTCCACAAATGTCACAAATAATCGTATGACCGATATTGTTTTTCAAATTATTAACTATAATGTCTCCAAAACACTCCCATAGCGTTGTTTTATAATTAGATTCCTTGTGCTTGTATAAATATTCTACAAGAACATCTGTAACATAATCAATATCATCATTAATTTTTAAAATTTCATATCTGATAAGTTTATACAAATATAAAATATTTCCAATCTTCCCATCATTACCATTTTTATTAATTATAAAATGCTTTTTCAAATCTAATTCAATATATTTGTCTATTATCGTTTTATCTAATTCAATACTCCTATTCTTTAAAAGCATCTTATAATTAAATTTCCCAATATTAGTTGAAGAAAATTTAATATTTGGATTTGGTATTATTTTTTCCAATCTATTCACAACACTATTGTTCTTTTTCTCAACTTTATCCTTTATTTTGTCTTTAGCATAAATAAAAAAATGTGGTGTTTTTGACTTTGTGTATTTGGTTATTAATTCTTTTTTGTTTTTCGGTCTGTTTGGTTTATACAAAGTTTTTGCATAATCTATTGTAAAGTTATTTTCCATACACAATAATTTAATTGCTTCTATGGCATCAGAATTGACATTTTCACTATTCCATATTTTTGTGACATCATTACTTTTCATTCCAATATTTCCACCTGTATAAGCAGTTTTTAAACCATTATATATACTTTCATTTGTTATTAATTCTGCTTCTGCTTTTTTCATCTTATAATACAAAGGAACTATACCTTCCATGTTTCTTTCAGATATTTCAACTAAATTATTATCAGCTACGACAAGACTTTTATCCCCATCTACGTCAAATTGTAAAATTTTACTTATTAAATCATGGCAACTAGTATATAATCCATTTGTGATAAACCATTTGTTTTTTGCTTCATCTATCACATTATTTCGTACAGCATGTTCTCTAAATAAATGTGGACTTCTCAAACAATCTAATTTATCTACCCCCTTATATATTTTGCAATGTACTTCTCCATCTCCTAGTAAACCCCTTGGTTTATTTTCTCCTAAAAATAAATTCTCACAAAAAGCATATAAATCAGGAATAATAAATGTATATGAAGACATCAACTCAAGTTTCCCTGCTCTGGCCTCTTTAACCATACTCTTTTTAGTTTCTCTTAAAATTTGTTTGCTATATGTATCATTTAATAATTCAGGATAAACATCTAAAGCTTGTTGGAAATAGTTTTTCTTTAAATTAGATTTTTTTACGCCTAACACCTTAAGCATTGTCTTTCTATCCTTACCAATATTGCGTATATTATATATTGTTTTTACACTTAAAGTTTTTAATTCCTCATCAGACATATCAATAAGAGTTTGTAACATTTGGTAATTTATTTTCGCATCTGAAAATTCGTCTTCCTCCTCATTACATTTTCCTGCTTGACAATTATATAAATTATAATAACGTATATAATCTTCCCAACTCTTATAATATTTCCACATCTTAAATTGACTTTTTGTAAAAATAATTTCTATCCCTTCTTTTATAATATCGTGTTCTTTATTGTAAATATCTTTTACAATTCCATGATTTTTCTCTGGATTTAATTTATTTGCTTCTTTTATAAAAATATCATAAGAAAATGGAGAAATTAACCCTTTTATCCATGGCAATCTGACCATCATGTTCTTCTTACTTACTTTTGGTAAACAAATTCCACACCCATCAGTATGAGTAACTGGTACGGCTATTACATCTCTTACTATTGTATATGTTTTATCATTAATTATATCTACTAAACCGCTAATGTTGGTTTCAAAATCTTCAACAACTATTGATTTAGTAATATCAAAATCTTCCCAAGCATCTGTTGCACTATTGCTTAGAGCTAAGTACGCTAAATATTTATTAATATTTACTCCACCAAATTCATTAATCTTATTAATATTTAATCCACACATAAGGGTATTCTGATATTTATTTAAAACCCTTTCTCTAACAAAAACTGTCTTTTTGGTTCGTATTTGTCCTGCACTAGCTGTAAGACAAACATATTTATCTTTTTTATACATGAACCCATCAAGGATTATATCCTCAATCACATCAAAAAAATATGTTTGAACAATTATAAAATCGGTTGATAAATTATTTTCTGGTATTTGTATAGTTCTAGTTAGCACAGAATCAAATACTGAGATTATATTTTTTTCATTAAAGGAATTAGTATTTAACTTTCTAATTCCTTTATGTTGACTAAAAATAGAATATATTCCTTCTTTATTGTATTTAATTGATCTATTTATATCAGCAATATATTCATCTAATTCTTTTGCTTCAATATCATTGTCTTTAAATTTTGTTTTTAATAAATTTAATTCATTTCTATACCTATATAATTCGTTTAATTTATTATGTATCTTCATTTCTCTTTTATTATAAAAACAACTCGTATCGACACTATAAATATGTATTTGTTTATTTAAACTAATATTTTCCACTCTCCTTTTTAATAAATTATTTATTAATTATAGAATTAAGGAACTCATTCAAATTTTTATGTATGTAATTATAGTACCAGTCACGATCTTTGAACATTTTCCTACCATTATAATATTCAAGTCTAAACAATGGTATATTGTTATCTTTACAATATTTATCCTTTGTTTTATCTCTTTCTCTTGCTTTTACTCTTCTTGGTTGTGTATGATTGTATCTATGTTCATCGTCATCTATTTCTACTATGCCTAACAATTTATCAGTATCATCTAATATTCCTAAATCATATTTTAAATGTTCTCCGTTTTCTCCCATCAAATCATCAAAAGTATATTGTACTCTAATATTGTAACTCGGATAATTATCTACAAGATAGTCATAAGGAACTTTTTCTGAATATGGCAAATTACATACCGGACACCACCTACCTTTCTTTATGTTCAATGGCATCATAGGCCAAATATAATTATGTATATTACATTTAATAGATACATGTTCTGTAGATAATTTATAAGGAGTAAGCAATATGCCATTTTTACTATTTATGATATCTGTTATTTCTTTCTCAAAGTTACCTTTTCTACCACAGCAATACGGACACCAATTTTCTGCACTATTCAATACTCCGTCTGCATTGCTAAAGAAATTCGGATGTTCAGGATTTCCGCAATGAATTTCATATGTATCTTTAGCAATAGTCCATACTGTACTTATTAATTTACCTCCTTTAGATTCACAAAATTGTTTTAGTCTATTATATTGATAATCTTTATTCATGTTTTTACTTTTGCCCTTCGAACTTTTCAATTCAATATCACATTGTTTACAAGGTTGAAAACAACTTGCTAATACATTCTTAGCATTTAAAGTCTTATATGTATCGCCATGTTTTTCACAATGATAAACAAAATCTATTGGTTCTGTACCTCCTAGATATTCACTCAATATCTCAACCTTATCACCACGCTTTGCAAAAACTTTCTGTTTATATATATCTGTAGACTGTAATTTTACTCCCAATTATTATTTCCTCCTATTTATTTTATTATTATAATAATTATTTATTAATTTAAGGTTAGGGAGTTTTTACACTCCCTACTTATTATTTATCCTACTAAATCCTAACAATCCATAATCAAATCCTGAATCATATCATACAATTCATTCTTCTTTACTCCATAAATTACATCACTCTTTTGACTAACCATACCTTGTGTCCACTCAAATACACTTCTACTTACAAATTTACCATCAATATAGAATGGTTTCTGCCCTTTATACTCAAATACAGCACCAATGCTCTCTATTTGTTCACCATACTCTGGTTTAAGTGTATATTTATACTGATTAAACTTAACCTCTACAAACAATTCACATCTCATTTCATCCTTAAAACATCTCATACCTTCATCCATATATTCTTGATACTCAACTGATACTTCTGTTTGTCTGGATGCTAATACTCCTAACTTTTCTTCAATAAATTCTTCTATTCTTTCTTGTAAGTCAACTTCTAATTCATCTAAGTCTAGTTCTGTAATTATAAAGTTTTTATCAATCATATTATTTCTCCTTCTTGCTATTTGGTAGCAAACCTTAATAATTATCTCACTCATACTTCCATATGCTCTTATATACTACGTTTTTCAAACTATATTATCCCTTAAAACTCACCTTTTGTAGTATTACAAATTTACTACATCATTCATATTAATATTTATTTCTTTATTATATGTATACAAAACTTCTACAGTATTTATTACATTCCCACTTTTATCTCTTATACTTGTTTTAGAAGGTATTTCTAACAATATGTAAGCATCTTCTGGCACATTATGTTTATATTCACTAATTAAAACCGTATTCTTTTTACTTTGTGATTTAACCCATTCTATAAAATCATCATATGGAAATTCTCCAAGTATCTTCTTATAATAAGGCGTAGTCCCTTTATATGGAGGATCACAGTATATTAAACAATTTTCATAATCTAAATCTTTAAAATCCCTACATGTAAATTGTGCATCTTTTAATCCTTCCATCTTCTTTAAAATACTATTATGGCCTCTTAATGCATAGTTACCATTTCCACCACCTCCTTTAGAATCTCTCGCATATCCTCCCCAATACTTACCTGCAAAACTACACGCAAATCCAATAAATCCTGCTACATGTGGTTCTTTATCTTGATTCTTTTTAGTATTCGCATAATCTTCTTCGGATACAATAGTAGGTGGTGTCCATCCTTTTTGTAACTCTTTAAACATTGCTATTAAATATGGATTCTTGTCATTTAATATTTTATTTTTAATATGTACCTTAGATGCTACATTTACAGATCCACAAAAAGGTTCTACATAGTGTGTGTGTGTGTGTGTGTGTGTGTGTGTGTGGCAATTAATGAACTCTGATATGTATTTACTGATACGGTTCTTGCCTCCGAAATATTGGATATTAATTCCTCCTCTATGATATTATTAATATAACTTGATATTCGACCAGACAATTTCGACTTACCACCCATGTATCTCAAACTAAACCACTTCCAATACAGCGTCTGTTTGACAAATATTCGTCTTTATTCGGCTTTTACTTTTATTAATTGGTTTAAATAAATCTTCTATTGGGACTCCTTGTTGGTATCTCCCCTTGATAGTATTTTGATTTATATTAAACTCTTTTGCCCAATCAACTAAATTTTTTGTAATATTATCAATAGTGATATTTATACTATTGCGACGATTGAGGTTTTGTTTAGATTGCGGTATCCAACAACAATTTTCTGGACTATAATTACCATTTACATCAATTCTTTCAATTGTGAGATTATCATCGTAGCCATTACTTATTGCCCAGTTATAAAATGATTCAATGTTGTTCAACCATTCTTCACAAACAATTATTCCTCTTCCTCCATAATCTTTATATGCTTCACATTTAGGATTATAGCACCTTCTTTTCATATTTTTTAAGGTCTTATATATTCGTGAATTTCCATACCCATGTGTAGTATTGCGATTAATTGCACGTTCTCTCTGAATTTCTGTTTGTAAACAACCACATGATTTTGTATTACTAGATTTTAAACTATCTCTAGTAACTTTTATTTGAGTTTTATTATCACAAGAACATTCACATAACCATTGTGAGTGTTGTGAATTTTTATATATTTTATTTTCAACTCTTTGTAACACAGTTAACCTTCCGAAAATTTGATTTACCATATCTTCCACCATCGATTGTTACACTCCTTTATTATTTATTACAAACTGTTATATATGTATATCTGATTCAATTTCATTTCCCCATGAAGACCATCCTTCTGCCTTTTGTCTAGCGAACAATTCCACTCTTGGTAAATCTCCACATAATTCAATTATCTTATCTCTCACAATATCTGGCTTCTTACTATGTTGCTCTATCCTTTCATCTATTACTGAATGAACACTAGCCGACATTCTTTTTGGTTTACCTCTTGTTGCCAATAAACAAATTTCAGCATTTGCCCTAGTCCATCTACCCATTCCCCAAAACCAACTATCAGCTTTTTTATTTTTCTTTACCCACGTAAATGCACAAGTCTTATATTCAAATCCCCATGCTTTAATTACATCAAAACATTCATTAAGTTTTGGCATTGTCACCCACATAAACAAAACACAATCATCTGCTGACAATTCTTTTATAGGCAGATTTACAATATCTTTAGAATCCATTACATCATATTTGCAACCTGCCCCCTATTGCCCGCAAGTGCTTTGTCTTTATAGCTCCAAGGTGGATCTGCATAAATTATATTATATTTACCTTTACTCTCTCTCTCTCTCTGCGGAATTTATTACTTTATTTTCCATCATTAACCCCTTTCAATTTATTACTTCTAACTATTCCAACCAAAATAAACTCTACCACACTTCCTACAAGTTCCCTTATGAGTTTTAAACCAATCTAAATCTTTATTATCACAACCTGTAAAAGTATGTATTATATAGTAAATAAATTTCATTATTATATTCCTTTCTAATATATTTCCTTACATTCCACTACCCTAATATTATTATACTTAGCACAATCTTCACAATAATAATTATTATTTTCTCCAACAAAAATATCTTCAACTCTAATTAATTCTTCTTTACAATTATTACAGTTTTCACTAATATAATCTAAATCATTATTATCCTCTGCCTCCTTATGAAATACTTTTTGCTTTGTCATTACCCATTAATTCCTCCACAATTTCAAAACTAGTGTAATCTTCCAATAAGAATTCCAAGTCCTCCCCAATATTTTCAAATAAACGATTTTCTAACTGCATCCTTCCAATACAATATCCTTCAATATTATGTGATTTATCTCTGCACATATGTAAATTACCCATACCATTAAATGAAATTTGGCTATCATATACTCTGCCAATTACTCTTATTAATTTACTAACTGATACATCTCTATTAAATATTTCTTCTAGAATATTGGTTATTGATGTTTCCACATTTGTTATTGAATCTTTGATTATGTAATTCATTTTTGATGTATTTGTTTCATCGAGAATAAGTTTACCATTTAGGTATATAGTTTTCATTTTATTTACCTCTTTCTTATTTTAAATTATTTTATTAATGTTTATGTATCAATTGATTAAAATCAATTCTAAGACACGAGAAGGCACTTCTAAGATGTTTGAATATATTTATAGTATAAGTGTTAGGGTATTAGATTTAAAACGCTTAGAATTGAAATATGGAGTTGTTTTAATTATTTTTTAGTTTTCCTTATGTATAAAACTTATCGTACAAATTCAATTACTATTCAACATAATAAACTGCTATGTATTTAAAAACTCTTTCTCACATCCTTTCATATATTAAATACCATAATAATCACAAATCACATCTACAATCCCTTATAAAATTCACTTTCATGCTCAATAAATCCATTATTTCCATCTAGAATATTTACACCTTGCTTATATCCATGTTTAAGTACAATTTCTTTACCTAAATTCCATGCTACGTTTGTCATTTCTTCTCCCATTCCATCATCATGAATACATAATCTTAATCTATTATCTTCTGGAATCAAATGAATTTCTGTGAAATGTTTTTGCATTCTTAGGCCATTATTGCTACAATCCCATAATGCGTAGTTATTGCTTTTAAATACTTTAATTAGTTCTTTTACTTCTGGGAGATTTTCAAAGTTGCTGTTGATGTGGTTTTTATGAAACATATTTTTATATCCACCTCCTCTCTATGTAATTATTATATCATGGATATAGTATTTGTGCAAATAATAAATTATATTTTAGTTTTGTGTTTTGTATGCTATTCCATCTTCATTTTTACATTCTTAGCACGATACTTCTTAATAATAAAATCAAAAAATTCCTTTTTCATATTAAACATTTGCAAACCTAGATCAAATGCTTTCTCCCATATTTTTAATATAGTAATTAATAAAACACCACTGGTTACAATTAAGGACAGTCCAATAGTTACTTTCACAAGATTATCTATGACTATGTATTCCATTTATATTTTCACCTCTTTTCTATATAGGGTATAGTAGGAGGGATGATTTTTATTGATATGTAAAATGTACCCCTCCTACCTCTAAGATGATTATAGCATATTGGTGGTAATAATGCAAGTTTAATTATTTATTAGTTTTGTATGGGTTGTGGGTTAGATGTAGTATGTAATAGATCATAATCTTCTTTGTACATCCACTTGAAACCACCTGCTGTTTTATCATTATTATGTTTCCAGCAACAATAACTAATATTATTAATATCTAATTCTCTTTCAGTTTGTGCAATACCATCCCATTCTTTTATAAAACTATTGTCTTTAGATAATTGAATTATCTTTCTTCTATTTTTATTATAATCACAAAGTCCTAATTCTACGCCCCTATTAAGATAGGAAACAACTGTAGTATTAGCTAAACCCATTACTTTTGCTATCTTTGGGCTATTTTTTATACCACTATTCCAATGATCACAAGCTGTTTTAATTAGAACTTTATTAACATACTCTTCACATTTACTCCAATCTATAATTGATAAGTCGAATAAGTCCTTTAATTTGCTCTGCATAATATTTTCCTTTATAAAATTTAAATTACTTTTCAAGCAATCAATTCTTATTACTTCTATTTCATACTTATTTGAAAAACGATCTCTTATTTCATCATATTCTTTTGTTTCTTGTGCAGATTGTTTAGTTAATGTATTAGTATTTCCATGTCCAAGACGACCATCCATTTCTAAATTATATTTTACATTTTTAAATTCAAAATAAAAATCAAATCTATAATCATGAAAACTGTATTCAGGTATAAAATCAACCCCTAACTGCTCTAACAAACTAAATCCAACCTTGTTACCAAAAGATATTTTATCCCCACACCTTGGACAACTAAAACCAAAAACAATTAAATTATGAGCAATATAAGATTTTTCATAGTCACAATCTGGACAAATATATGTTTTGTACTTATCACTTCCTTGAGTAATTTCATATCCTTCTTGTGTGTCTTTAAGTAGTTTTGCTATATGAGGATGAGTTGCCCATAAGTCGTTATATCCAATTAAAATCTTTTTTGAAGGAACGCAACATACATTACAACCTCTGCCTCTATCTAAGTGATTCTCACTCATAACATCTTCATTACCACAATTTAAACATTTATACTTATATCCTTTTAACTCATCATTTTTACGAGGTATTTTAATTTGTTCTAATATTTGTATATCACTAAATTTTAAATTAATTACACTATTGATATTATATTTATAGCTAGTGACATATTTATTTAATACATTACCTATGGAACATTTAGAAAACCCATATGCACTTATATGTACAATTCTATCATTATATTTAATCTCTAAATAGTTCTGACCCAATTTTTTATATTGATTAACTATTTCTACATAGTCTTCAATGTCATCGTAAATAAACTTAACTTTATATCCAACACTTTTATTCCAATCTATACATTCTTTATTTGCATTAGCACCAACTCCTAATTTCTTTGGCAAATCTCCTAAAAATACTTTCTTTATCATTCTATTTATCTCCTTCTATACTATATTATATATTATTTCTTCTTTTCAATATCCAACTAATCTTATTTGCTTTTACAACAGTATGAACATCAAACTTAGTTCTCAATACCTTACCATTCACCCACCATTGAGATTTTAGCCATTCTAATTGTTTCTGAGTTGCAGGTTTATATTACTGTTTTGTTTTTCTGTCTAGGAATGTAGAATATTTTCTTGAAGCATATTTTTCTGCTTCTTCGATAAGATTTATTAAATTATCATCTTCAGACACATATTCTTTTCTATTAACTTTATTTGTGGTGTCTACTATGTACAGTTCAAATATATTCTCTTGTAGATTCTTATAAATTACATGATGTAAATCAGAGTTTATAGATAGTGCGAATGTATCTCTATCACATTTATACCAATCATAATAACTTTCAGCAAAATATTCACTCATATTTATTTTGAATAGTTTCAACTCTTCTGCAATTAATGCTAATCTCTCAATTTCTTTTTGTTTTGCTAATTCTTCTCTTTCTAATTTCTCTGCCTTATTTTTTTCTTCATGTTCTATTGCTTCAGTTAATGTTTCTTGATCTTTAATTTCTACACCAAAAATATCAGTCATTGTCATTAAGTCATGTTTACGTACAATATCGACAACATCAATTATTAGACAGTTAGATTTTCCTTCTGATGTTCTGAGTCCACGACCAATTATTTGAGTATAGAGTATTTTAGATTTTGTTGGCCGACACATCAGTATACAGTCAGTTGGTTCAAAATCAAAGCCCGTAGTTAGCACACCTACATTTACAATCACAGGAAGTTTACCTGATTTAAAATTACTAATCACCAATTCTCTTTGAGTGTCCTCAATTGTAGAATCAATATAATCACAAACAATATTTTTATCTTTAAAACTTTGACAAATATCTCTTGCATGAGCAATACCTGATGCAAATACAATTGTTGATTTCCTATCAGAAGCATATTTAATATAAGCATCTGTGATTATATCATTTCTATTTTCAGTGTTTACTGCGTCTTCTAGTTGTCTTTGGTTAAATTCACCTGCTACTGTTTTTACATTGGACAAATCAACATCTGAATACACATAAATTGCTTTAGGTTCGCAAAGATATTTACTATTAATCATTTCCAATAAACCCTTTTCATGGAATTATCTATGAAAAACTTTTTTCATATCTTGGGCTATTGGTGTAGCACTGAGACCAATAACTTTTATATTAGGATTAAGTTTATCTAGTATCTTTTTAATTTGTCCAATTGCCACATGACATTCATCAAAGAAAACCAATTCAAAATCACCATATTCTGACATTCTTTCTAATCTAGTTGATTTGGCACTACTGAGTGACTGTCTAGTAGCTATAACCACCTTATTGGATATTTGATTTAATGATGCTTGAACTAATCCAACGTCTAAATTAGGATTTGTATTATGAAGTTTCTCCTTTGTCTGATCACGAAGTTCCTTAGATTGAACAACAATCAAACAACGAGTTTTTACTTCATTTGCAATTGATGCCATTATTACCGTCTTACCTGTACCTGTGCTCAATGATAATATACCATTAAAATTTGGTTGTAGATTTTTAACTGCTTCTACTGATTCTAATTGATATGGTCTTAATTCATATGCCATTATTGTTTTCTCCTTTTTATTTTATTGATTATATAATAAATAATGATTTATATTTTATAAAATACATCAACAACTACATTGTTTATACTATGTACACATTTTGATTTTTCACCAAGAAACCAATCTTCTTCTATATCGATTTTCAACATGTTTGTTACTTTAATTTTAGACATTTGATCAATCAAATCATAATTTATATAATCAACAATATCACGCGGAAGATATTTTAATGATAGCATATTTTTATTAGATATATCCTTAATAAAACGTTCAAATGATATATCATACATTCCCATTTTATCAAATGGAATAAAAATTAATAATCCTTTATTAATTTCAATACGATCAAAAGTACAAGGATGGTATTTTCCTCTTAAAAATTGTTTTTCTTTTAATAATTCTTCCCACTCTTTAGATAATACGGGATTATTTTTGTAAAATTTTAAAATATTATCACTTTCTATAAAATTTTCTCCTACATTATAGCAATAAGTATTACCGTAATTATTTTGTTTAACATTTGATTTTTGTTTTATTATTTTTTTGTACTCAATAAAATCAAGTTCGTCCAATAATATACTAAACCCAACACCATTTACTAATTGTTTATTATGTAATGGTTTTAATTTATTTATATAATATATTTCATAAATATCCATATCAGTTTTATTTAAGCACTCCGCATAATATATTTTACTAACTGTTTTAAACCAATCTTTATCTAACGAATGTTGCCTTATACGTTGATCAATATCAATTGTCTTACCTATGTATATAATTTCATTATTCTTATCAAACATTTTATAAATATAATTACTACTCATTATTCTTCATCCTCTTTTATTTCATTCAATTCATTCTCAATCATTTGTAATACATCTAAAGGTATTTGTGAGCAATTTAAGTCTTCTATTTCCTGTAATGCTTTTTGTTCTTCAATTGTTAGATTACTCATATCCCAATAATCATTTTCTTCCTCATCACCAAATAAATCTTCAAATATATCAGGTTCTTCATTATCTTTATTATATATTTTTGGTATAAGTAATGGCTTATGTTTCTTATTTTGAAGTCCTTTCCCTTTGATATCAACCTTATTATCTTTACTTTCCTCTTTAACAACCATTTTATACTCTAATTCCTTTTTCTTTTTTATCAATTCCTCCAATTCTTCTAATGTTAAATTATCTATATTATTTATCTTTTGTTGAACACTCCTTCTTTCATTAGATTGAGTTTTATCAGTATATATTAATCCCTTACCAATAATTTCTGTTTCCAACTGTCTATTAAAGTTTGCTTCATCATCCCAATGTCCTATGTATGTAGTACAATAATTTTTGTCAGGAGTTAAATAACTATTATTAAATCTAATCAAATGCAAATCATTTTGCAATATCTTATTGTATCTCTGAATGGTTCTTGAATCATTAACTAACTTTTTTAATTTTCCTTGAGTTAAATACCCAAAGTTGCTCTCATTACTAGAAACTCTTCTGCAAGCGATAAAATATCTGATAATATTAAACTTATTTAGATTTTTAGATGCTAATTCTTCAAATATGTAATTAATTTCTTCATCAAATATTTTGAAATAACCATTCTCAGGAGGTGGTATTAATTCAACATAAAATGTAGAATCCTTATCTTTAATTATAGAATTAATAGATAATTTGTTGCCATTATTATCATGATCTTTGCAATATAGATTGTACAATTTTATTATGTAACCCTTATTCATTAACTCTATTATTGTATCTTTAATAGTTGAAATTAATTTTCTATTATTTGATACGTTGATTCTCATGAGATCACATATTATTTGAATAGAGCATAATCCAAGGTTTTTATATTGTTGGTAATTTCTATACAATAATATTAATATGGTCATCTCTTCATTAGAAATACTTAGATTATCATAAAAATCATTAGGTAATTTAACATAATATTCCTCTGGCGTAATACTACTCATAATTTAATCAATCTCCTCAATCATATTTATTATTTTATTTTAGACCATTATAGAATTCAGTCAAAGCATTAAACAATTCTTTTGTTTTTGTAAATTTGTAAGTTCTTATTGCATTATCTCTTTTTATAAATACAGGTTTTATTCCTTTGGTAGATAAGTAATCTACCTCTACACTCCATTGAGTTGCATATTCTTTATCAAATTTCATTTCAAAATCAACCACCTTTTTATTAATGCTATGTAATGTGTATACAATTTTGCGTTAAAATTCTAGAATATACCCCCTATTTTGAGTACAAATTCTAAAGTTATGCCCACACACATTTGCGTTCAAATTCATAGTATTTTAGAAAGTAAACGCTTTTCTGTGTGAGCACTCTCTGCATTTGTACGCAAAACTGTGTGAGCACTTTTAGAAAGTAAACGCTTTTTAGTAGCTACATCACATAGAATATAGAGTTATATAAGTATAAAGAGTAAAAGAAGAATATAGAGTAAAAGATTATATAGAGTTCTATAGATTTGCTAACGCAAAATCAATTTGTTTTTTGTTTAATTTTATTATTTTTTAATTCTAGTGTATCAATAATAAATTGCTTTCCTTTAGTTGTTACAAAAACGTAATATTTAAATTTATCTTTAGGCCTACTCTTTCCATTTATAAAATATCCATCTTCTATAAGTTCTTCTTTTATATAATATTTATCGTTGTATTCTTTTATTACCCCTTTCAACAATAGTTCTTGAGTGGGAGATTTTAATACATAGCCCTCCTTTTTTAATTCTGAATATGTATTAGTAAGACTTGGGAACTTATTTACTTTAGCATTTAAACCATTATTATTTATTAATCTTGCTAAATATTTTCTATCAATACTTCCGCTAGTAATTATCTTCCTACCACTAAGGACTTCCTCTATAGTATTCTCAATATTATATCCTTTATTAATTGAGTCATATTGATCTATGTATTTTCCTTCTAGATATATTAATTGCATAATTGTTTTATAATGGTTATTGTCTATTTTTTGTATTTCTTCTAATATCTCAAAAGTAAAATTATCTTTACCATATGTATTCCATGCTGTTTGAAGTTTATAGTTACAATGAGAATTATTGTTTAGATCATCTACATGCTCTTCCCAACGTCTTTCTATGTTATTACTTTCACCAATATAGATTAGATTGTTTTCCTTGTTTGTGATTCCATATATTCCTATTGTCATTTAATCTTCTCTCCTCTATCAATTATTATTTTATTTTTATTAGGAATATTTTATTTTTATACTTATGTAAAACCACTAGCAACAATATTAATTTGTAATTGTAATAGGAATATATGCAATAGAATAATTTGTATCATCAATACAATCTCCCTCCTTTCTGAATTTATTTGATATTTATCCCTCACTTAATAAGTATACCATACAAAAATAATTATGTCAACATATTTTTATTTATATATTTACATAAATTTAAATATATTTACTACTTACATCATCTCAATAAATGGTATCAATATTCTAGGAGACGCAATACCAGTGTTTGATATAGTATGGGTTGCTCCTGTAATCCCAAATCTTTTACTTTGTTCTTCACCAAAATAAGTACAACTATGAGTCTCCATCCAACCATATTGTTTTGTTTTTACTTCTATATCATATTTCTTAATGTGATATCCTAAATCTAATTTGCTAACATCTACAACTCTAAATTCAATATTATATTTATTAAGAAAAGATGTTGCATTAGTAAGCAATAAATCAAAATTTTCTTTCCAATCATAATCATTACAAAAACAAAATTGTTCAAGTTTAACAAATTCTTTGCATCTCTTTAATCCTTCATAACCATAATTCTCATGTCTAAAACATTGGTTTTTAGAATAAATAAGTTGTAGTTCAACAATAGAATCTGAAAAATATTGTAATATTCCTTGCTCTGCCGAACCTGATAAATTATGTATATGATCTACAGAAAGAGATTTAAAAATATCTTCAATACTTTGTCTTTCAAAATTATTCCATCTTGTCAAACTTGGGATGGATAAATATCTAAACCCCTTACCATCTAACATATCTTCAAATTCTATAAATAGTTTCTTTTCTAATAGAGATAATTCAAATCCTAAATTATAGACACCACTTTCTACTTTATATTTCATTTTATATTCTTCCTTTCTTTTAGTAGATTAATTTATCTCCATACCATACTAAGTTATGAATTGTCTTATCTTTGTTGTAGTTTTTGTTACTAAACATTGAAATTTGTTTTCCATTGTGATTCCAGATATGATTATTAAATTCATATCCTAAATAATCAAAACTTGTATCTAAAACAAATCTGGTTGTGTCAACATCATTATATGTTAACCCATTTTCAGATATCCACTTAGTATATTTATCATCTTGGGTTTCTTGTGTATCTAATATTTTTAAAGCAATAGTTTCAATATTTCTATATTGAATTAAATATTTCTTAATATCGCGATTAATATTAGAAGATAAATTTCTAAGCAACACATAATTCAATCTAATTCTTGCATTATAGAAATTTTGAGTTAAAATATAATCATTTTTATAGTGTAAAACAGAACTATCAACTTCATATGATTGACTTACTCTTGTAATTTCTATAAGCCAATCTTGGAATAGGTCAAATAATTTATCATTGTGAAATAGATTACCTGATGTTTGGATTCTATAATCTTCAAATATTCCTGAATTAGTCACGATTGATATAATTTCTTTTAGGAATTCATATGTATAGTAGGATGGTTCACCATTTCCACTTAATACAAAGTATTTGAACTTTGCTTTATTTTGAATGAGTTTATCAATTTGAATTTTAAATTTAATCAAATCTTCATTGACTTCAGGTAATTTTTCTATTTTAGCTATACAATATGGGCAATCCTTATTACATTTATAAGATGATAATATTATGATAAAGTCTTTGTATTCCACTTTAATTCTCCTCAACTTTCATTTCTTCTATTGCAACCAAACTTCTAAGTCTTGCAAATACCATTAATTGTTCTAATGTAAAACCGTATTTCTTAGATACTCCCTCTACTGCACCAATAATATCTGATAATTCTATTAATAGCATTAAGTCTTGGTTTTGAGACTCTGCATCGTATGCTTCATCTAGTTCTTCTTTAATTTTTGATAATTCGCCATAGATTCCTTTTTGTATTATTGCTTTGTGGAATTTCATGATTAACTCCTTTCTAGATATTATTAATTTTTATTTATATGTTTGCTGATATCAAATACTCAAGATACTTTTCCATCTCACTCTTTACTGCTAATCTTGCTTGATCTATTCCATGACCAGATTCTACATGATAAATTTCAGTAGATATGTTTTGTCTTTATGGAATGAATATGTACAGAATATATTATTGAGAATGTAATTGAAATTTATAGTTGTTTTGTGGATATTGAATGATTTAGGGATTGCTCCTTTCTAGATACTTATTTTGTTCAGATTTGTACCTGTGAATATAATATCATTATACATTGTTGATGTCAATAAAAATTTATTTTAGTATTTAATAAATTTTATTATACAGGAATTTTTACCAAAGGAATTATTTTATAAATCCTTGAATGTATTGTTAGAGTAGTATTACAGAGATTTGTACGGATGAAGTATTATTAGTATAGCACTTTGTCCGAGTGATTTGCTGTAATGGTTGTGAGAGTAAGGGTATAGGGATTATTAGATTTTTTGGGTTGTGGTAAATTTTTATGAATGATTTGAGATGGATTATTTTTAGATTTTAAATTTATTTTGATTAGGAAAAATATTTTCACCAATTTTTTTAGAGTGTCGTATATGAGAGATAATTGATTCGATTTATAATGTAAACATATAGTAGAAGGAATATTATGATGGGTTGAAAATGCTGTAGGATCAAGGGTTTAGAAGTTGTTTATTGGATTATATTGATGGGATATTTGTGATTTGTTTGAGTGAATAATTATGAATTTGTGTATGATATTTTTGTTCGATGGAATTTATTAATTTTATGATAATTAGATTTTGATTTTAATATGGAGGGTTATTTTGAGATGTAATTTATGATTGATTTATGGTAATTGGATATGCCAGAAAAACATTATTATAGTAGGAATTATTGGTTGTTTTAATCGTGAGAGATTTGTTAAGATTTTATATTATTTTATGAGATTTATTTGTAAAATTGATTGACTTTTATGAAGTTTTGTGATTTTGAATGTGGATTTATTATGTTGGAAATTGTTGTGATGATTATGTTTTTGCGATGTTAGAACGAAAGGGAAATTAGAGATTTTTAAGAGGATGAAAATTTAAGAGAATAAAAATATTTTAAATAATTTTTATATTTACTATTGACAAATTTGTTAAAGTGTGATCGATTATCGGAGTAAAATTGGTCTAAGCCTTCATGTACTCTGCACATAATGTCGAATCATGTCGGAACATAATTTGTAATCTATGCCCCACCTATGCTAAAGTTGGCATGGTTTTTGAAAGCTAACATTAGCACATGTTTTGTCTATTAGCTTTGCTTATGAACAACTGAAAACATCATGGGCCGATTAACTGCCGAACCCTACAACCCGCATTATCCAAGGGTTTTTACTATTTACTGAATGTTACAGTATCCACTTGTGTCACATTGAAGAAGAATTGGGCCTTACTTTTATACTCGGAATGATTTTGAGGAACTTAGAAGGGCAAATATGAGGCAGGTAATTATGATCGGATAATGTCCTGGGATTGTATCGGCTGCAGTCGGTAATGATTTGTCGAATTGATTTGATTGGGTTAAAATGGAGTTAAATGGAGTTAATGAGTAAATTATTGGACCTTGATACTATTGTGCGTTATAACGTCCAAAATAGTCGGAATCTATAACATGGCCGGAATTATTGAACACTTACTAATGTTGACGCTGTAAACATTAAACGTAACAATGTTACACTCATAATCTAACAATACGCGCTACAATACTTACAGTATACAAATGTATATCTAATATATAAAAGATACTAACTACATAAAACATACTTACAACAATTATATACTGCCACCATGCCATATCCCACAGATACCATCAAATTAATCACATTACATGATCATAATAACCATATTAAATTTTATATCATACAATTATACTCTACATTAATCCACACTAATATACTCTTCTATAAATAAATTTATACTAAACTAAACTAAACTACTAAGCATTAAATCATTTTAATCCATACTAAATAACTATACATTAATCTTATTTATATCATACTAATTACATAAGATATAAATCTAATTATACCCAATTAATTTACTACACTATAAGCCAAACAAATTAAAACAATTCTAATCAAATCCCATACCAAAACACCTAAATCACGACACACCCGACAACGTGTAGAAAAATTTTAGTATAAACCTTAAAATAAAGTTTTACATACTAATATAACACTCCAAACCTCAAACGTCTTAAAAGGCACTTTCTGCGCGTCTCAAACAATAATTTTATATTTACACTTATACATCAAATCTAATCAATTTTTACATTGGCATACAATTTGCTGTAGTAATACAGATTATAAACAAACGCTAATAAATCACATCTATACTAATACAGTTTATCATAATAAAATCACTATACCATTATCAACACAAACACAATATAAAATATAAAATATCTTGCAATCCTCCAGTAAATCATTATAATAAAGAGTAGAAAACTAAATACAAGGAGTGAATAAATTATGTACATACGAGAGGAAATCCTATCAGACGGCTATACACTAGATATTTACATGGTAAAATCAGAATTCGAAGTTGAGCGAATAGCACGTTATAACTTTAAATACAATGAAGGATCTTACAAAGACAAAGACCTAAAATCTTTCAAAACTTTAGAAAATAAACTATGGAAAGATAATCCTAAATTAAGTCTAGGGATAAACCTCAGAATTATTGAAAAATGCAAACAAGCAGGAAAACAAGCGATGAAACATCAAAAGAAAATATGGGATTATCAAGAGGTAGCTAGAAAGTTAAAATCAGAAAACAACTATTCCGACGAAATACTTAAAAAATTATTTAGTTGGGCAGCAGAACTAGAAAAATATCTCATAGCAAACAACTTAGAGAATGAAATAATCATGATGTAGAGAACTTGCAAAGGTTCTCTTTTTTATGCCCTCAGACCTTCTACGAGGGCATATAAGCCCTTATAAATCAAATCGGATATAATCCTCTATCCCACTATCAATCCCTTGTTTTATGTGGCATGTATAAAGGTAAAATAATTTTATTAAACCACTTGTAATATGATTAAAACTCTATATAATTAAGAGTGTAAAGAGTTCAATTTTGAAAGGGGAAATACATATGTTAATTATTACCGAGTCGATTGAACAAATTTTAGAGGTTGCAAAAACTTATGAAAATATCCTGGACGCCGATCAACTTTTAGAACTTCACATATCAGACAATGAACTAAAAGATATTTCTAAAAAACTCAAAAAACAACTTGCAATAGTGAAAAGGATTTCCATAAATAGTAGTTCAACCAATAAACCTTTGAACCCTGAAAGAATACAGTCTGACTGTAAAGAGATAAGAGAACTTGAAAACGCCATAAGGATGTTAAAAGATGTAGGAGCTGAATAAGCTCCTTTTTCTTTCCTTAAATTGCCCATTTTATGGGTATAAAAATTATTATATTTAGTTGACATTGCGTATAAATTTCTGTATTATAATAAGTAATTACATATTCAATTATTTTAGGAGGTTGTCGATTATGACTAACAAATACCCTATACTCTATCCTGTAAATAATACACCAACGCCAGATAAAATTGAGAACTATAATTATAATTCTAATATCTTCTATCGCTTTCAAGATCCGACATTAGAAATTGGTACACAAAGTTGGGGAATGATTTATACTAGTGCAGAAGAAGCCATAGAAGATGGTAGCACAGTATTAGAAGGTAAATCATGTTTTGGCACAGCAAAAGAACTTCGATTCTATAATGGTACAATAGATCCTGAAGCAGTGATATTAGTTTTTTCCGGTTGGGACGCTGGAACTGGTCACGATGGCGAAACATTAGCAGATATAGATCAAATTTTAGAAATATGGAATATGCAAGAATTTAAAAATACAGTTAATAAAATGTTAGAAGATGCTGAATAAAAAGCATCTTTTCTTTTTTGCGTTAATTATTGTATAATACAAACAGTAAATTAAATAGGAGGAGATTTTAAAAATGTCTAAAAGATATACTAAAGAATGGGCAGCTAAAATAGTTAAAACTAGAAAAGAGCGCGATAATTACAAAATATCTGACGAACACAAAGAAAAGATAAGTAGGGCTAATAAAGGTAAAAAGCCTACGCCAGAAACTATAGAAAAAATAAGGTTAATCAGAACTGGAAAAACGACATCTTTGTTAGGAAGAAAGTTTACAGAGGAACATAAAAGGAATATTGCAGAATCTCACAAAGGATTAAATCTAAAAGAAACTACTAAAATTAAAATAGCATTAAGAGAAAATTGTGCCAAAGGATCTAAACATGGTAGAGCAATAATTACAGAAGAAATAGCACTAGAGATATTTAAACTGTATAATTCTGGACTTATTACGCAAATGGAATTGGCAAAACAGTATAATGTTAGTCGTGGTGTAATTATCGGAATTATATATGGCACTAACTGGAATCATGTTACTGGTTTACCATTAAAGGGGAGAAAATATAAAAAAGAATAAAACCTATATTTCCTAGTATTTTAAACCACACTGAGACCAACAAAAAGCACTCTCTAAGACGTTTACTGTATATGCTCCTAACATCTATACACTATCAAAATATAACCCTTTAAACCTCTATATTAAGTAAAAATAATTATTATATATATGTACTATTCACACTAAATCTGTGCTATAATAAATCAATTAGTAAATACATAAGGAGTGTTTAAAAATGATTAAATTTGAAATTAGCTCTTTGCAAGGACGTTCTGAAGTTCGAGGTCTTTGGGTAACACTTGAAAATAGAAATGCAGTAATGGTCTTAGAAGGGAAAAGAGAATATCTTGAAACAGAAGAAGTAAAAACACTTGCACAAGCAAAAGCAGAAAAATACTGGCATAGACAAGAAGTTGAAGGAAAAATGTTAAATGAAATCAGTGCTAAATATCCAAAAAAGTCTGTAGTAATCGACGGAAACGAAATACAGGTATGGAGCAAAAATGGTAGTTTGTTTAAAACATTTAAAGTTGAATATTAAGGAGTCTGAAAGGACTTCTTTTTCTTTGTTCCAGCATGTAAAAATAATTTTTATTAATGGGTTATATTTATATAATATCTGTGATATACTAAATCAAGATCAAGTTTCGGGGAATTGAAAGGCGGTATACATATTATGAAAAAATTAGTTTACCATGCAATTGTCAAACATGAAAACCAACTAGGCCAATTAGTCAAAGGGGAAAATCAAGATTTACTTTTCCATCCTGCTGGTTTTGGTCGGTACTCCTATTCTGAATTAACCATTGCTACAGAGGAAAACATTGAAGAAACTACCCACGATGAAAAAGTGAAATATCTCAAACAGGATTTTTCATGGGGAGAAATCATCAAGGTTCACAGTATTGGCGAATATGTAATATTTGAGTATATCAATGGTTATGATCTCAAAAACGAAGGAATAACAAATATTTGCTTTCACGCTTATATTAATTATCGAAATATTTCTGTATCCTATGATTCCCTTGATTCCTGCTTGGTCGGTACAATTGCATATAAATTTGACGGAGCCAACAGTCAAGCAGCAGGTTACTTTGAAAAAATGGTAGGAATGAGAGGAGCGAAATAAAATGACTATTAAAGAACAATTGGCAAAAGGTGAATATTTTGCAGACTATGATGAGGAATCAGGATCTTGGTGCATCTTCCATACGGATTACAAAACAGGGTTCGCGTTTGCATCATACGCCAGTAAAGAAGAGGCAGAAGAGAAAACCGAAAAAAGGAATAGTAATAAAAACAAATAAGCACTATTTCTAGTGCTTATTCTTTTTGTCTATTCCTATTCACATTAAAAACAAATGCCAGAACCAGTTTACTGCCACAGAAACGGCCTTCTAAGCGTTTAGAATCTATTACCCTATACAATCTTACCTGAGATACTTTTCTAATGTCACAGAATCAAATAAGGTTATTATTCGTAGTCTGTATAAAAATAATTTTTACAAATATATTGCAATTGCTCAATATTTTGATATACTGTATTTAGTACATAAATCAAATAAGGAGTTAGAGGGAATGGAAATTAAAATTATAAAAATTGATTCCGATGGTTATAATTTGGCCGAAATAAAAAACGATGAAAATTATTTACGATATATGTATTATCCCGATGATCTAAAATGGAAAGCATTTAGGGGGATAATAAATAGTACAGAGGTCAGACAAGACTTAATAGGTATAGGTTGGATGAAAAATGGGAAAGGAAAATTATCCTCAGTCACAAAACAAAAAATTCAAGAAATGAATGAATACTTTTTTGAGAATATAGAGGCATAGAGCCTCTTTTCTTTTTGTCTTAAAAACACGCTTTTATGTCTTATGAATATAAATATAATTGTTGTATCTGATACAAAATAATGCTATAATTAATCAAGATCAAATATAAGGAGTTGGCGCGAATGAAAGCTTTAAAAACTAGAATTGTATCTTTTGAGACTTACAAATTTAATGATCTATATACCAGTGTAGAGGATTGTATACATGATCTAATGTTAATCGATACTACTAAACATACTTTTAGACAATTCGCAAAAGGTCAAGACTACATAGTAAGTTTTCAAAATCAAATAAGATCCGGCAAAGAGTTAAGCGCGAAACAAATTACGATGTTAAAGAGAATAGCACGAGAAATAATATCATACTTAAACATACAAAATAAAAATTATTAAGAGCCTAAAGGTTCTTTTTTTTCTTTCCTTGCTACCTATTTTACCTAAACTACATTCCAGTGCCTTAAAAGTGCCTTTCCTGGTCTTAGAATTGAATATAATTAATGTTTGACGTTTGTGTGTCTTGTGTGATATTCTATCAATAGTAAATAATTTATTTGGAGGTTTTGAAAATGCAAGCCTGCAAAAACATTGCTAAAAGGTCAATTAATGCAGAAAACAATTTCATTAATTCGGTTATGGAACAATTTAATTTTACTAAAAATGAAGCAGAAAAAATATTATCAGTTTATAAAAAACATAAACTAATTAAAATCGATTATGTGACAGGCCAATTCCAGTTAAAAGATGGTAGGTTTTGGGACGAATATCCTATGAAAAATGCGTTGGAAAAATAAAAAATTATTAAGATCCTGAAAGGGATCTTTTTCTTTTCGATTTCCTCCTAATAAAATTACCCATTCAAAGTATTTAAAGTCAAAAATAATTTTTATTGACAATGTGGTCATCATCCCTTATACTATTAAGTAATTACATAATTTTTAAGGAGGTAGCAAAATGACAACTAAAAAACTCCGGGAAGAACTAGAAGATGCAGAGCAAGCGGTGATTAACGCTCAGGAAGAAATAAACCGAATTAAAGAAGAGATAGAAGAACTTAAAGAACAACTTGACGGAGCTAAAGGTGATCTGATCTCAGAGAAGCAAAAGAATTAGTAAAGGAAATTAAAGCAGAGATAAAAGGAGGAAAATAATGAAAGCGATAAAATATAGAGGTTATAAGATCACTAAAAAAGGTGAATGCTATATAATCCATTGGAGTAGCAATAAAACGTCCATAAGCTCTGCGAACACTTTAGAAGACGCGGAATGGATCATAGACCAGGAGTTACAGGAAGATGCCGAATAAGCATCTTTTTTTTATCTGGTATAATCCATATATCTAATACTGTTTAAACCCTTATATACCCTTTTATGGCCTTTACATACCTATACAGACCTTTTATAACCTTTGTGGATCTTATAATAAATTTTACCCTTTTAGTATAATACGTTAAAATAATTTTCTAAAACCCATTGACACAACAGTAAAATAAATGGTAAAATGGAGCGAACGCTATTTTTAGTTAAAATATTTATTTTGTGTAAAGGTAAAAATAATATATACAAAGTAATTCCATTATGTTAAAATAAATTAACGGATTAATTAAGGAATTGAAGGAGTTTTAAACATGAAAAAGGCAATCACTAAAAAGGTTATTTCCGAACTAAAAACCATCTTGGATCAAACTGGATACTGGAGCAATGAAACAAAGGAATACATTGAGCAGTTCCAGTATTTAACTGCCAGAAAACTTCATACAATGGCGCAAGCATACACAAAATATAGTTATGGAATGGAGGTAAAATAATTATGACAACTGCAACAATTCAAAAGGATTACACTGGTTTAAAATTTTTTTCTGCTCAAATAAAGCAAATGGAGGTTACGGAGTATAGCGAACGCTATAAAGGTTATTTAGTATCTGAAGAGGGTATGCCAGAAAATTACCGTGGCATTATGCAAGCTGAAGAAATTGAATTTTACTTATCAAAACAAACTGAATGGGTAGAATCACATAAAAGATCACTGGAACGTGAACGCTTGGAGAATGAAAAGCTACAGCAGGAAGAATTCATTTATAATAATACCTATGGTTACGCTGAAAGTATTGAATTAACTCCAATGGCTAGAGGTAAACTTCTGAAAACGCTAAACAAAAAAGAGAATTATTATCAAGATGGTGGTGAAGGTTTAGGTACAATGGCAAGGAAAGATTTTATAAAATTAATGTTGGATAAAGGTTATAGTTTGGAACATAAGAAAGATTTAAAATACTATGATAAGTCGGGAGAATTAAAAATAAAGGCCAATGAGTACCGACTGAACTTCCCAGACAATACTTTTTATATAATTACTAAAACTGAATATGATTACGGAATGTTTTTAAAGACTAGATAATAATTCTAGTCTTTTTCTTTGCCCATTCCACGCCAGCACCAATTTCCTCCTTCACAAATGCCCTTCTAAGGCCACAAACTACATTCCCTAATAGAATTCCATACCAAACACTTATAAACGTCTTAAATGCCTATTTTCGTTTTTCTCCTTGTGTTCTGGCTTATTCCGGTACAATTCAGTGCACAAAATCACGCCAACAATACCAATATAAAATTTATTTTTAAAATGGCCTTGTAGGGTATTGCAATTGCATTCATCTTGCTATAAAATAGGGTACATAGAGGAGCACACAAACACAGAGCAGACATAAAACCTCTTACCACTTGCACAAGTCAACAACTTACACAATGCAAAAATAAATGTTGACAGGAAGACGTAAATCGTTTATAATCTAACTAAGCACTAATACATAAGGAGCAAACTTATCAAATGATCTTTGAAAATTGAATATAGACTTTTTAGTCTAGCTTAGAGCATAGCAACAAATTAAATTAAAATTTAAGGAGTTGTTGTAAAAATGAGAATAAAACATTATCTTTTTAAATCTTTGCATGATGCAGAAAAATTTTTTAGTCATAATAAACCACTTGTAATTTCAGCTAATAAAGATGGAGAATTTTATAGAATAGTTTTGGCTTACTAAATTAAATTATGCTATGTTCTATGCTAGATTGAAGAGTCGATAAAACTTATCTTTTATAGTATTATGTCTTTTTTAAAGTGCCTTTGTAGCAAGGGTTTCAGGGATCTTTGAAAAGGATATAATCCTTAATAAAAGAGTGAAAGAGGTTATTAATATGAAAATTATCTTATCAAAACCATCAAAGATCACAGAGAAATTCCTGAAAGGGTCAATGATGGAGGGATTGAATGGAATACGCCTAGACAGCCAAAATGAGCCGGATGTAACTCTTCAAGGTGACAATAGGACACTAACGGTTATTATTCACAACAATATCCAGAGAAACAAACGCTGGTTACTTGGTGTATGTAGTAATTATTGTATTCCTTATCAAGTTGTCGAATAGACATTAGAGTTTTTGAATTAATGCACTGAGATATAATGATAATAACGCTCAGTGTATTGTCGTGAAAACTCTCTTGTAAATTGTAAAATAATTTATTTGACTTATTGGCTAAGATATGTTACACTTATTCTAGGTTAAGGGGTAAATTAGTTAAAATTTTACCAAAGGAGGATTTGATAAAATGGCAAAAAGTTCTATAGAATGTCCGAATTGTGGTAAAATGGTCTATGTGGTTATTAATCATGCATTTTGCAAAGAATGCAATCCAGTAGGCGCAAAAACATTAAAGGAAATTAACAAGGAATACGCCGGATTGAATAAAAAGAAAGGAGTAGTTAAACATGAGTAGCGAACCAAATCCAATGGACTCCATAAACCTTAACGTATTAAAAGGAATCGTAGGTGAAGAGTGTTATTGGATAGGATCGACTATTACTTTGTCTGAAGCTAGAAATGGAATTGATGAAGTTGAAGAAATAAAAACCATGTTTGAAGACTTTTCAGAGCAGTCTAGGGAGTGGCATTTAGGGCGTATCAAGCATTTTGTCAATAATCCTGACCTAATTACTCCTATAACAATTGATGACAATTGTTGCGGAAATGTACAAATCATTGACGGGAATCACAGATACTTAGCTAAATTGATTCTAAATCATGATAGTATTGATTGCTCGTATAATGGTCTAGTGTCTACATTAGATTATTTGAAAGGTTGATTTAACATGTATAAAATACAATTTACCCAACGTAAAGAAGATGGCCTCAATTATATTATCGGAGAAAAAGAATTCTCTGCCGAAACTCATAAGGAAACTATTAATAGTTTTATTAAAAATGTTATCGAATCCTACAGGAGCACGATGCAAGGTAGAATAGGTTATACGCTATTACAAGGCCAAAACGATACATGGAGTATTCCGGTTAATTCTAAGACGTTAACTAACGAACTGGTATAATGTCTAAATCCAACGAAAAAGACATTTCTTGGGATTTTAGTAGACCTTATGAACTGAGATACACTATAACAAATCTCAGTTTGTTGTCGTAGACTAAAATTAAGGAGTGGTATTAAATGAAAGAAATGCTAGTAAAAACTTTCGGAATCGTGGGTTTAGTTGGTCAGTTAAAATCAGGTCAAATCAACAGGGACGCTGAAATGCAACGCTCGTTTGTGTGGGGTAACAAGGAGCAAACAGACCTAATTGACAGTGTTTTTCAAGCTCTAACGACTTATATTCCTCCCTTAATTGGTGCTGAAACTGAAGTAGAAGTCGAAATCAAAGGAAAACTAGAAAAGGTTATCGACTTGTTGGATGGAAAGCAGCGCAGCACAACCCTAGAAAAATTCTTGAATGATGAAATAAAACTAGGCCATAACATTCGGCCTGTTGTCATTGAGAACGAAGACGATACAGTCGAGACATACATAGTTGCAGGTAAAAAGTGGAGCGAATTACCGGACAGAGCAAAGCAAGTTTTCAAGAATTGTAAGATCCAAATGGTTTATTTTAAGGACATGACACAAACTGAAAGAGAATTGCAGTTCATCAAACTCCAGGGAGGAAAGAAATTAAGTAATGCGGAAGTTAACAAGGTTCGCATTGGTAGCACTGTAAGAGAGTTTATATACAAACAACTTGCAACAGACCTTTGGACTAATAAATTCATTAATGTTTCAGCGAACCGAGAAGTAAAATTTGAGACTATGCAACAGGTTCTAATGGTTATGTCTAATCAATTTGATCTTTCCGGCAAATCTCTTCAAGATTTTTCAGAGGATTCTATAATGGTCACTGAAGACATTATGGCTCAAGTCGAATCAATTACGGAATATCTCAATGAAGTTGTAAAACTTATCAAGAAGTATTCCCTTCCTGTCGAACTTCAAAAACTTGAAGAATCGGACGCTACCGCAAAACTCGAACCCAAAGAGCTTAAGAAGTATCTGAAGTCAATTGACTATCTCAAGAAGGTGAATGTTCCTATTATCTATAACACAGCGTATAAGGCTATTCTGAACGATGTGGACGTAAAGGATTTTGCCAAGTTTGTTTCTAAATTCTTTGAAAATGTTTCTGGAAAATATAAGAGCAAAACAGAAAAAGGTTGCTCGGAAGCATCTAAAGTTAAGGAAAGAATCGAATTGTTAAATAATGCTTTTGTTTCTGAATTTAAAATTGTGGAAAAGGTTGCTGAAGTAAAAGTTGAAGAGGTTCAAACTGAAAACCTCGATTCTCCCATAACAGTGACCGCAGAAGAGTTCAGCGAAAAGCAAGAAGAACAATCAGAACAAACTGAAGCACCAGACCAAGACCATGAAGATGCTAAAGCAATTCTTAATATTATTGACAATGTTGCTTAATATCCTAAAGAGTTTTATTATTAAGCAAAGGAAATTAAAAAGTCCTTTGCTTAAAGGAGATATTCAAAGGAGTTGTAATTAATGAATATGTTTGCATTATTGTGTGTATCCGATAACGGAAGTGTTAAGGTGCTTGAAATGAATATATCTAAAAATCCTCTAGAAGTTGAAAAAGCAAAATTAGACCAGTACGAAGAAGGAGAAAGATTAAGAACCATTGAATTTTGGGAGAATGCAGTCAAAGAAAATCCAGAAAACCATTTAATGAAGGAGCAACTAGAAGAACGCAGGATCAAAAAGGAGATATTCTTTATCAAACAAATTGCTTTTATTGATTAATTGCCTTCAAATCATGTACTTATGGGATTATGGAAGGGGTTAAAAATGGAAGAAAAATTATTAGCAGAATTTAGATCACTCTGTATTGGATATTATATCCATGCTAAAGAATCATATCGATGTCCAAATTATTACAGGTTACAAGGAGCTAGAGATTTATTAGATGCTGTAAAAATTAACTATCAAGAGATTGAAAAGCAGTTTAAATTACCTAAAAGATTTTAACTAGCGTGTATGTTCTCAGAGCGTTTCAGCCATAACAAAATGGTTGAAACGTTGTCGAGAGTGTATAAACTAAAGGAGGAATAACAATTGCAATTCTTAACCCACTACGAGCGTCATAACGTGTCAAAATGGGAGCAACGTCAAATAATGCCACAATCTAATTTTATAGCCTTAAACAACTCATTTATGAATCATAATTCTTCCTTAATTGGTTTCCAATTAGAGCATGAAGACAAACGAGTACATTATTCAGTTAGTAATATGTATCTCGAAAGGTTGCAAGCTCAATTCCCTGATAACTGGCTTGATATTTTATGAGTTCAAACAGTGGGAGCGTGGTATTTATTCTAATATGTATCAAGAGGGATTTTTTAATTAATAAAATCTATTACATGAATCGTAAAATAATTATTTAGAGAATTAGCCTTAATTCTCTTCTAAACCTATAACAATAGTGCTATAATAGATCAAAGGGTTGTAAGTTTAGAAGGCAATTGTGGATAATACTTATAACAATTGACCTAGAATACTTGAAGGAGCGTGTATATCATGAATTTATACAAAACCATGAAAGACCAACACCAAGAGGATATCAATAATTTCCCTATGTTCTTTGCTTTCTCCAATGCTCAATTCGAAGAAGGTATGAACAAACTAGGGTTAAATTCCACTGATACGGATCAAATTTATAAAACTGGTAGCGGTGGCTATTACAGAAAAACTGATGCTAAAGAACTTCATTCAATCATTAACAATCATGAGGAAGAAATGAAACAAGCAATGAAAGACGATCAATTCCTTTATGATGCTTTTGATTATGAATTAGGAAATCACGAATACTGCATAACATGGGACGTAGAACCTACACTAGAGGCTCTAGGAATGACAGAGGATGAAGTCGAAAATGATGCAAGAATGGCAGCAATTTTTAGAAAAGCCAGACATGCACAAAGCGAATGGTACTCAAAACACGGTTAATATATTCTTTAGTTATGGCGTACAGGGATAAAAATTCCCAATTATAAGGAGAGTGTATTATGATGAAGAAAATTAGATTAACTAGAACTACTATTATTGAATATGTTCCAGAACCAGCGAACTATCCAGACGGTTCGACTATTGAACAAATGGCTCAAATTGATGCTAATCAAGAAGATAAAGAAACATTGTTTGATAGTGATTGCATATCAGATAATGTTGCCTATGAGATTATCGAAGAAAATAATTGTCCACAATGTGGGAAAACTGTTTTTCAAGGAACAAATTTTGTAGCAGTTGAAGGTAAAATGTATCATTTGAATTGTTACTATGAAAGTAAAAAGTAATTCCAAATAAAACCAAACTTTTATATGATAGAGCGAGATAAATCTTTTTTTTATTTCTCGCTCTATGATGTTTAAATATTCTCTATACTGTGCTATAATGTAAATATAAAATAGTTCTGTATCGAAAGTATTTAAAACTCTTTAAAAATCTAAAGGAGCGTGTTACATATGACTAAATTATTATTAAATGACAAACTAAAAGGAGTCGAACTTTATTTTGAAGAAAAACCAGAACAAACTATTCTTGATGGATTAAAAAGCAATGGTTTTAGATGGCACAATGGTAAAAAGTGTTGGTATGCAAAACAGTCCGAAAAAACTATGGCAGAAGCTCAAAAATACACTTTAGAGCAAGGAACAGAACAACCACAACTTAAACCATTAACACTCGTTGCACCAGTTGCTAAAGTCACGAAAGAAGTAAAAAATAATATTATTCTTCCTTTGTGGGATCGTGTTCAATTTGTTGAAGGTTCAATTGTGTCAAACAGGTTTAAATATGTTGGTAGTAATTACACTGGATTAAGCACAAAAGAGACTGCAGCAGAAGTCAGAAAACTTTTAAAATGTCAATTCCCAGAAGTCAAATTTTCTATAACCTCAGACCATAGTCATATCAGTATAACAATTAAGCAAAGTCCATATAACTATTCAACACTTGAATATTCTTCAGAACTTCAACCTTATGAATACAGAAAC
>Ga0209727_1000111_pt1 | contig 99326 bp, 94 predicted proteins | sample RifGroC1_FD_183995 | JGI IMG/M metagenome (GOLD analysis project Ga0209727, IMG submission 183995) | Groundwater microbial communities from Rifle, Colorado, USA - Groundwater C1 (SPAdes) (version 2) | ecosystem: Environmental > Aquatic > Deep subsurface > Groundwater | place: Rifle, Colorado... | reverse complement strand
CGTATTGCCGAGAGCTTCGATATTCATTGCGATTCTCCTTTCGGCGCCTGCATATACTGTACTCCCGCCGCGGCCCGGGCGAAATGACGGCATTCGGGAATAAGCGCAACCGGAGGTTACTGACGGTAAAAAATAATAGCTGTCCGCCCGTGCCGCGACCTCGTCCGCGCGACCTCGCCTGCGCGACCTCGCCTGCGCGACCTCGCCTGCGCGACCTCGCCTGCGCGACCTCGACCGGCGTTCACGTATTCGTCCCATCGGCGACCATACATGGATCCGCGTCGCTTTTCGGAAACCGCCCTAGGAGCCTGTCGGACTTATTTTTAAGTCCCTGATACGTAAAAACCCGGTTCACTCTCTATAATATACCTAGAGTATATATAGGGTTACGATAAAACCGGACGATCGAGACAACTAAACCGAAAAAACCGAGTTAAAAGACGGCCTACAGGAGGCCAGGAATGGAGAGGTATCGCATTACTTACGCGATCATTACGACGAAGAACCGGGAAACGGGCGAAGCGGTGGAGAGGTGGGAAGCGCGGCTTTATGACAAATTTATAGAAAAAGTGAACAAACGGGCTAAAACAATAAAGTTAGAAGCGAAAGTGACGGAGACGCGCGGGAAGGGTCGATCGAAGGCGGAAGAAGAAGCGAAGGATAAATTAAAGAAATTCATGGTAGAGGGTACGGCACCCAAGGGCCTGGGGGACGATCCTCTGGTATCGGACTGGCTTTTGGCCCACTGGACGCGGACGGACAAGCCCGCAGACGGGCGGAAGCCGATGCGGAAGGACTCCCGTTCCGTCACGTACCTGAAGAACCAGCGCGGTATGGCAGTAAAATATTGGACTCCGGCGCTCGGCACTATGCGGATGAGCCAACTGCGGGATGAAACCATCGACGGCATCATGAAACGGTGGTATGCGGACGGCGCTACAGGGAATCAGGTCAACCGCCGTTTGAAGGTTTTACGTACGGCCGTTTCGGCGTGGGCGGATAAAAAGAAAAAAGCCGATCCGCTTCAGTATCTAGATCCCGCAGACGCGGAACCGACGAAAGACCGGGGGACGCTTTCACTTTCGGAAATAAATAAGGTCATCGATCTGCCGGAACAAAGCCCGCGCCTGAAAGCCGCGATATTGTTAGGCGCTTTGTGCGGACTGCGAATGGGCGAATGTCGCGGCCTTCAATGGGCGGACGTTGACTTCGATAATAACCGTGTGAATATAAAAAACAATTGGGTTTGTGATTCGGAAGGTTTGAAGGCTCCGAAGTACGGAAGCGTCCGCACCGTCCCCCTGCCCGCCGAGGTCCGCGCCGTGCTCGAAATTCTCCGGGAACTTCCCCCGGCAAGCCCGTTCGTGCTGGCAAATGAGCGGCATCCCGGCAAGGCAGTATCCGTCACGCTTTTTGTGGACGGGTTTCCCAAAATCCTGGAGCGGATCGGCATATCTGAATCGGAACGGAAAGAGCGCAACCTCGTCTACCATGGGCTACGGCATGCATTTATTTCGCATTGCAGGGCGGGCGGCGTACCCGGCTATGTCGTTCAGGCGATGGCCGGGCATTCCAGTTTGGAAATGACCGACGACTATAGTCATGGCGACGAAACAATCATCGATTTCGAGAAGTACCGGCTCCAGATGGAAACCGCGCTTGCGGCCGGAGGCGAGAAATAATGGCCGCCTTCAAGGATACCACAAGCGGAAGTCAGGAAATATTTGAATGAGGGGTTTAGAAAATATAAGACTTATGAGGAGTTGCCTAAACAACTAGCGGCTCTCTTAAAAATAAGAGAGCCGCTCAATAACGATAAATTTCATACATTAGAATCAAATGGATCAAAATCAAGTAAATTGCGTTTGGCGAGAGGGCTTTACAACGTACCTAAAATGAGTTATAATTATATATAGCGGTTTGGTTTTATTTTATTGAAAGCCCTTTGATCCGTAATCGGAAAAAGCGGCCTTGATTCCCAGCAATGGGGCGAGGTCGCTTTTCTATTTCTAGCCAATTTTAAGGAGAGAACAAAATGACAAGGGAAACTACGATGACGGCAAGAGTGCAATTAATGGTTCCTGTATTTGTCAATAAACAATTGGACGGTTTGGCGAAAAAGTATGGCGTAAAAAAGAATTTGATTATTCGCTATTTGTTCTGGAACGCAAAGAATATTTTTGAAAAAGGGTGCAAAGATGATCCTGAGCAAGTCCGGGATTTGTTGGATTATGCATACAACGAAATGGTAATAGAACAAACGAGACTCGCCAAAGGAAAATTAAAAAAATTACCGAAGATGATTCGGGAAATGGAGAAATAGCATCGAGACTTTTTAAATTAAAAGTCTCGCGGAGGATGTAAAAATATGAAAATTATAGATGAAGCTAAAAGATTGAAACGGAATGAGCGGGCTAGAAAAAAATATCGGCATAAAATAATCAAGCTGAACGCCGAAATCAACAGAATAATTCTTGAAGCCATTTATCGGGAAAATGGCTACAACGAATTCGATATGGAAAAAGCGGTCCCGTCAACCTTGCGATTCCTGCGGACCGGAGAAATGAACGACCGGAGGAAAAAGCAATAATGAAAACGCATACAAAACGTCATAACGATAATGTTAAAAAGAAACATGAAAAAAAGCAATTTGCCAAAAAGCAATCAACAAAAAATACCAAAGGGGCTAAGCATGAAAAAAACTATACCGAACAATGATGATGAACGTGCCTTTCTGATTCAATGCATAACCTCAGATTCAGTATGCAAAGAGATTTTAGCAAGGATCGATTATAAATACTTTTCAATACCATATTCAAAAACAATAATTAAATGGGTCAAGGAATATTTCGCTGAATATGGCAAGGCTCCGAGGGCAGATATACATACTCTATGGAAGAAACATAGGAAAGATTTTAATGAGGATGACACCGATGAAGTTGATCTGTTAAAGAAATTCCTATCTTCAATTAATAAAGAGTATGTAGAATCAATTGAAAATAATTCCGATGACTTTTCGATTAAACAATGCCATGAATTTCTAAAGAAACGAAACGAAGATATTCTAGCCGAACAAATAACCAACGCAAAGGAAAACGGTGAATCGATCCAAGAAATATTGAACAAATATAAACCCTACGAAATAGAACAACTCCCCGAAGGCGTAAACGGCAATGATTTATTGAATATGGAATTTCCTGAACTGGTTTATATTGTCCCTGAAATGATAACTCTTGGAAGTTGCGTATTATTGGTTGGCGGTCCTAAGTTAGGAAAATCTTGGTTCGTACAACAGCTTGTAACAAAGATAGCCGAAGGCGGGGTATTATTCAGAAAATACAAAATAAAAAAACAAAGGAATGTTTTGTATCTAGCCGATGAGGATACCGCACGGACATTGTATGAGCGTATCAAGAAATTGAAATGCGAAAATATATCAAGGTTGCATATCAAGTTTGAATGGAGCCGTGGGGATCAAGCCATAAAGGATATGCGGACCTATCTTGAAAAGAATCCAAGAACAAAACTTGTGGTTATTGATCCGCTGGTTACCGTAATGGGCGACCGTGGAAAAAATGACAGCCTGTACCAGAGCGAATATAATACGATCAAGAAATGGTGGAAGCTATCGAAGGAAATGAATGTCACTATTTTGATAATCCATCATTCAAGAAAAGCGCTTCCCTATATTACCACAACGGAAGCCGATGTCATGGATATGATCAACGGATCGAACGGACTGGGAGGCGCGGCGGATCAAATAATGGTATTGGTAAGGAAAAGGAATTGTCCCGATGCCAAACTATTTTCGATGGGAAGGGCTGTCAAGGATTTATTCCTTGGTTTGCATTGGGAGGATGTCGAATGCAGTGACGGATGGAGTATCGCCGGGGACATGGAGGAGGTGGAAATCAGATTGGAGAAAAAAGAAATAATATCCATCATGGCTGAAAACGGCGGACCGATGTCCCAAACGCAAATAGCCAGACTTGCCAAATGTTCCCAAGCGAATGTAAGCGAAGTGATGAAGGTTCTGGTGGAAAAAGATTTGGTCGAGAAGGTAGGATATGCAAAATATAAATACATTGGATGATTCCATGATACCAAGCCCTAGGGGGTATATAGGTATTATAACTGCTATAACCTATAACTCACAACTATCTATTATTAGTGTTATAAATACGTATCTACCTATAAGGTTATAGCGGTTATAACTGCTATAACCTATAACTCACAACTATCTATTATTAGTGTTATAAATACGTATCTACCTATAAGGTTATAGCGGTTATAACCTCTTTATATACTACCCTATGGAGAAAAAGGAAAATGAAAAATCGAGTTAAAGAAATAGAAAATACAGTTAATGAAATAATAAATATCCTAGGGAAACATGGAATAAATATTGACAAGAATAATTTGGTTATTGTTTCGTCTATTTATTATGCAATTGTAGCGGGATACGCATTACTAAATCACAAAAGGAAGGAATCATGAAAAAGTCGATAAATGAGGCTAAAACGGAGCAAAAGGCCGGGACGGTCGGAAGGACGCCTAAAAAACTACACGAAACAAACTATACTTTTAATAGTCTAGAAGAAACCCGATTGAACCTTGCCGACCTAACCAAGGCATTCTTGGATCAAGAGATTACCGAGAGGCATTACCGGGCGGCTGTCTATGGCGTCAATAGCATTGTAAAACTATTGATCCATGAAAAGATATCAGCTCTTGAAGATAGAATCAAAGGGCTGGAAAGAGGCAGAAAAGTATAGCAATTCGCGCTTAAAGTGCAGTTAAAGTTTATTTTGATCTATTTGTTTTAAGTATTTATTTATTTTATATAGAATTGTTTTAATTATTAATAATCGTATCAAACTTATAAGGAGTAAAAAATGGTACAGACATTAGAGATGAGATTGAAGCATCTAGAGGGAAAGAACGTCCCCCAGTCCGATGATGGGATAACATTCTCTATATTTTTGGTGAAGAATAAAGGTTCTAAGCTACTGCGCCGCGAGTACCCGGATGGAAAGTATGCCCGCGTCGATCCGGCAACGCTCGGAATCAGCGCCTACACGCCCGTAGAACGCCCGCAAGCGGTTATCTCCGAGCCGCCGATACTTATCGCGGTCCCTTCAAAACAAATTGAGCCTGGCGAATCCATAGAGGAATCGGGGGCGGATAGGATCGCACGTATCAGGGCCAGGATCGCGGAGGATTTCAGTCATGCCCCGTATTGAGGTTAATCTACCGGCGAGCTTCCACGGTTTGCTGGAACCGATGAGGTACAAAACTTATTACGGCGGCAGAAGTTCAGGAAAATCATGGGCATTCGCAACGTGTTTGATTATGGAAGCGGTCAAGCGTCCCGTCCGCGTATTATGCACGCGGGAAATCATGAATAGTATGACCGATTCCGTTCATAGATTATTAAGCGATACCATCAACCGGCTGGGGCTGGATGACTATTTTGATATATTCCGCGATGAGATTAGAAGCCGCTCCGGCAGTCTATTTATATTTCAAGGCCTTAGATTCAATATCAAAAACATTAAAAGTCTGGAAGGTATTGATATTGTATGGTGCGAAGAGGCGGACGCGATATCAAATGAAAGCTGGAGTCTACTGATACCGACCATCCGCAAGAGGGGAAGCGAGCTTTGGATTAGTTTTAACAGGGACCGCGAAGATGATCCCGCCTATGTTAGGTTTGTAAAGAATGCCCCGAAAAACAGCATTGTCAAAAAAGTATTATGGTCGGATAATCCATGGCTTTCGGGGGAAGTACGCGATGAGGTGGAAAGGGACTATGCGAATGATCCCGAAATGGCGGATCATGTTTGGGGCGGCGAGCCTTGGGGGAAATCCGATGCGCAAGTCTTCCGTGGTAAATATTCGATAAGGGATTTCGAGACACCGGAAGATTCTATATTTTATGTCGGCGCGGATTTCGGTTTCGCCCGCGATCCGAATACAATTGTCCGATCATTTATAGATAATGAAAACAATACTCTTTATATCGACGGCGAGGCATACGGGCACGGCGTTGAAATAAACGAAACACCTGCGTTCTTCGATTCGATTCTTCCCAACAGGAAATGGCCGTGCCGTGCCGATTCCGCAAGGCCGGAACTTATCAGTTATTTGAACGGGCTGGGATATAATTTAATCAGCGCGCACAAGGGACCGGGAAGCGTGGCCGAAGGCGTAAAAAATCTTTTGGGATTTTCGGAAATAGTAATCCATCCGCGATGCAAACACGTTGCCGAAGAATTCAAACTGTATAGTTATAAAACCGATCCGAGGACCGGCGATGTCCTGCCTATTTTGATCGACAAACATAATCATTGTATTGACGGCTTGCGCTATTCGCTTGAAGAGGTTTGGAGTGAATCCACGGGAGCAAACACATGGTATGATCCCGGCTATAGCCTCGGCGATTTGGGTTTATAGGCTTTCATGGAAGGCGATTTTGCGTTATAATTAAAGTACGGTTAGCGCTCGATGGCCGTATGGATGAAGCCGCCTGCCCTCGTGCGCCGTCGGCGATCTGCGGGGGACGGTTCCTTTTATTTCAATTGGAAACAGGAGGTTAATATTATTTCATTGATCGGCGATATATTTAATGGGCAGGTACCATTGAAGATTTAGGCGATCCATTATCCGGGCTACTAAATTATAAAATCGACGCAACCGGCAGTGAACGGTCAAGCGGCAAGGACAAGAAAAAATGATCAATAATATTAAACAAGTTAGAGATTTCTACGCGCAATCCGCAAAAACAGTTTCCGCGAAGAATGCACTTAAACAAATTGAAAAGCTGAACAGTGTTCTTAAACAAGCGCGGACGCAAGGCGCTTCCGATGATTATTTGTATCGATTGGGCGAGCAGGGAAAAATTGCCGTCCAGAATGATTACCGGATTTCGAGGGCGGAAGAGTCTGGCGCCTATCAAAAACAACTCGAACAAATAAAAAGCAAATACCAAAAAGATTATCTCAAAGATTTTCAGCTCAGGGATTTCCAGCAACGGCAATTCGAGAGAAAACTTCAAGCGATGGATGACAAACAATTATCTAAGTTCGCATTGGATTTCATAGAGGAAAAAATCCAATTCGATGATCCAGCCGAAATTGATATTTTGATTGTCACGCTGAAAGATAAATCTTTATTCGAGGAAAAAGGACTCGAACCGTTAATCACCGCCGCTCAGATGCGGAACAGCTCCGAGCCTTGGCTCAATTCCGACGATGCCAAAATCTTGACCCAAAAAATCGGTATGCTGGACTTGCCTGATTTCGCCATGGCGGACGATGAAGGCCGGAGCTATGCAATAGATTTTTCCGATTTGTTCGATGCCTTCGATACGTCGAAAGACGGGGAGGGCGAAGATGAATAATTTTAATACCTACCTTGCCCGGCACGGTTTCCAGATTATCGCCGAGGACAAGCCGCCCGAAAATATTAAAGAAATCGAATTGCGTCTAAAACTTTTGGAAGATGAATTCAATATCGATCCCAGTCAAACGTCGATTGACGTTCCTCCCGCCGATGAACCGGATGATGAGCCGCCTCCCGCCGATGAAAAACCGGAGGACAAAAATGACTAAAACATTTAAGGAAATTGTTGATGCTATTCCCGATGAGGACAGAAAAGTTTTTTGGACGGAAATCGATAAGCGGACCACTGCCGCGATAAAATCCTTTAGTGTCAAACATCCCCCGGCCGATGAAACATTAATTAAATTGTCCGGGAGATTGGACGGAATCGAAAAAGCCAAAGCCGAATTGGAATCTAAATTTGAGATTAAAACTTATGCTTTGGAAAGGTGTTTTGAGATCGGTCTCCCGTTCGCAACGGTGAGCGACCTTCTCCCTATGTTCAAAACAAAGGAAGCGCTTGACGCGAAGCTGACCGATTTGGCAAGTCTGGGATTAAAACACCAATTAAAAGAAGTCAATGAAACTTTGGCGAATAATTCTTATCGGCCCAAGTCCGGCAATTCCGGCGGTTCCGGTTCATCCGATCCGCTGGACGTATTCAGGAATCGATTGTCCTCGGATGACCTGCCAGAATTCGAGCGGCAGATTCGAGTCACCAGAAATCAAAATTAAACGAGCCTTTGAGCCCGTTTGGCCGATGCCGCCGTTCAATTACTCCTGCCCGGCGGCATCGGCTTTTTCTTATCAGGAATAAATATTGAAAGATGACAGAAAAGTTAATCACCGCCCCCAGCATTTATACGAAGCCGAGCAAGCTGCGCATTTCAAACTTCAACTGTTATTTATTTTCGATAGATATTTTGAAATTGATTCCCTGAATAAACTCCAAGCCGATGAGTTGGATGACAGGCTTTTCCGCGCGGTCATGGGCAGGTTCCGCAACGTCCGCGAGAACATGATGGAAGAGTGAGAGTCGCTTTAATCTAAGCGACTCTTGAATATCTACAAGGTCTTTTATTTGTAAAAGACCTTGATTCGTTATCTAACAAAGATAAGATAAAAGCGACTCCTTGCTTAAATCTAAACGAGGAGTCAATCCCTATCGATTTTTGATACCGGAACGGATGGACGTACTTTCCGACGGGAAGGCGTTCGAGTATCTAAAAACCCGCTAGAATCCGGTATGTTTTTTCGTCATATATAGGAAATCCACCTATGTACTTATTCGATACATAGGTGGATTTGTTGCAATTTCTACGCGCTAGGGACTATTGTTGGTTCATAAACTCCTTAACTAAAGCGTCAATACTTTTGCATAATTGCATGTATTCGCCCTCAAACTTAGTAAATCCATCGGGGAAATAATTTGAACCCCTTCCCTTCAATATACTTCTGTATTTTTCATCTGCAAAAAACAGACACTCTTTAACAGCATCATTCAATGCTCGGCCTGCTCGGAATTCAACTTCTTCTTTTACTTGGTCGTCCATAAAATCTCCTTGAAATATATTTTATGCTGGCCAGCATATATCCAGATCAATGTTCAATAACTTTTGCTTCATCACCTCTTACAAATGAAATGGGTATATAAAATCTCCGCCCCATCCGAATAGCCGGGATTTCCTTTTTCTTTATCGATGCATAAATCCCATCCAAAGATCGACCGAATGCCTGCGCCGTTTCTTCCGGTGTCAAATACTTTCTTTTTACCTTCATTTTTTCATTCTCCCTATACTTATATTATAGACGAAGGACAATGTTTTTAGCCGAGTTAAACCAAAGTTAAAAGAAACTCAAAATATATGTTTATTTGTTTGAAAATATGCTTTATAATTATAAAAGTAGATACGACAAAGAGTTAGGCAATTTACCCTAATTGTTTCTAAATCTTTATCGTACAATATTTTAGTTCGGCTACGTCTTTTTACTTGCGTCTATGTCGGTCTAGGGTCTAAAGGTACGTATTAGCCTGTCGGACTTATGATCGCGAGAGTGCTGAATATTGAATATTAGCACCTTTAATGCGCTTTTTTGTTGGACTCGGCGATCCGCGGCGTAAAAAAGGCTCGTCAATCGGGCCATACAGGAAGTATGGCCCTCAATCCTCGCCCTTTTTCCACTCGCGGTCGCTGCTTGCAGCGCACCTTCGCCCAGCAAAAATCCTAAGTCCGACAGACTCCTAGATCTGACGAACGGCCGAAAGCGCGGATTCGAGAATGATAGTTTGGCCGGACTCGTTCGGGTGGATGCCGTCGGCGCACATCTTGGCGCCGTAGTTCCCGCTGATGAGGAAATCCTGACGAACGTCGATGAGGAACAGCCCGTTCCTGTTCGCGGTCTGGCGAACGACGTTATTGTACGCTTCTTGCCATCGGTATATGCGGTTTATATCCCCAAGCCAGGAACGGAGGTTTCCGATGTTCAGGCCGCGCGACAGCCAAGCGAAATATTTGTCCGCGTCAAGGGGAGGAAGGGACATGAGGACCGGCTCTATCCTGAATGACCTGAATAAGTCGATGATCGATTGAAGGATGGCGGCGAATCGGTCCAGCGGCGTTTTGGGAAGATGGCCGCCCTCCGGATTCGCCGAAATTTCCGCCCAATTGAAATCGCAATCGTTCCCGCCGTATTCCAGAAGAGCGATCTCATCCGTACCGGGGAGCTTCCGCGCCAAGGACCGCGTGATCCTTTCGAACGCCTTTCCGACGGTCATTCCGAAGCTCGCGTGATTCATGACGGCCGCGCCGGTTATCTCGGCGAATCTCGCGACGCAATTTTTTTGGGGGACGCGGTACCGTCCATCGGTTTCATCCAGAACGATCCCTTTCATGATGGAGTCGCCCCAGATGTCGATGCGCGTATTTTCGAAAGTCATATACTTCCTTTTGCGGCGGCAAGGGGTATTCCCAGTTCCTTCAACAGCGACGGTTTCGGGACCCCGTTCGCGTCGTATCCCTTCTTGCGGTAATACGCTTTGACGAGCGGTTCTATCGGAACGACGCTTTTTACCGGATGCTTCGTTTCCGCCTCATTGAGGAATCGTCCGGGCAGGGTATCGTCTTCAGGCCTTACCCCGCAAATGATGTTCATATGCCTCTCAAGGACATGGGTCCTCCGCCCCGACTTGAGGAAATCGCGCATGCCGATCTTTCGCCCCGTGATCGACGAGACCAGGTTCGACAGCGCGCTCCAATCCAGGACGAGCTGGGCGACGGACGGCATGAAGGTCATCGCCAACTTGAGGAGCGGCTTGGGCGTATACTTTGCGATCGGCGGTTCGAGTATGTAGCCGAAAACGGAGAATTGGCAGGTCTGTACCGAGTTGACGGCGCTGAACAGGTCTTCGAAAAAGGCGACCCACGATACTTTCGACAACTTGCTGTATTGCGGTATGTAACGCACGAGCGCTTCGAGGGCTATCGGGTACGCGTTGAGGTGGCAGCCGCCCCGGTTCGCTATGGCGTAATTGAGCCCCTGTCCCCATCCCGCCCGCGGATCGTAGGCGGCCATCTCCAAGCCTTTCACCTGGATGGCGAAATCGAGACCGCCGTACTTTTCAGCGAGCCGCTTGGTGCCCCGGGCCAGTTCGTTGCCCTCGCCGCGGAGATGCGCGATATCGTTCAGCACGTCCGCGATATTGTCCGTCTTGCCGAAAGCCAAGGCGCTCGCCCGCAGGCCTTTTTCGGCGGCTTCCATCGCCCAGCCCACGGTGACCCCGCATGAGATCGTATCGATGCCGAGTTCGTTCATCCGGTCGTTCCAGGCGCCGACAATATCAGGGTCGAAATTGAGGATATTGCCGCCCCAGACGCCTATGGTCTCGTATTCGGGGATATGGCGCTCAAGCCCGTCGGGGTAGGTTCCTTTATGCCCGCAGAGCACCATGCAGGGCGCGCAGGAGGCGTGCTTCGTTTTATAGCGCTCCGCCATAGCCTCTCCGGACAGGTTACGACAGCGTTCGTCCGTCCGGTCGCGGAAATTCCTGACCGGCGCGTAGCCCGCATCGACGCCGGGATTGACGCCGTAATTGGTGCCGAACTCGCGATAGGCGCGGATCAGCCCGTTCCGGTTTATCATCGCCTTCGCTTTTTTGTTATGCCGGGCGAACGCCTCGGGTTCGGCGGGCGTCACGCGGTGCGACATTCCCGTCGCGACGACGGCCTTCAGGTTTTTGGAGCCCATCACGGTCCCCATGCCCCCGCGGCCCAGGAAGCGTTCCCCGGAACGGATCACCGAGTACAGGACTCCGTTCTCGCCCGCCGGTCCGATGACCAGCGCTCCCTGCCGCGGATTGTCCACCAGGCGGTCCTGTGCCGCGCCGGTTTCAAGGCCCCACAGGTCCCCGGCGTCCTCGAAGACCGCGCCGTGCTCGTCGATCCGGAGCACGGTCGGTACGGCGGCTTTCCCGCTTACCAACAAACCGTCCCAACCCGCGGTCTTGCACGCCATGCCGAAGGGGCCGCCGCAGGAAGAGCCGACCATGATGCCGGTGAGGGGTGATTTCGTCACGCCTTCGAACCGCGCCGAGCACGGCGCGCCGGTCCCGATGAAGGTCCCCATCATGAAGGCCAGGATGTTCTCGGACCCCAGCGGGTCCACCTGCTCCAGGCGGGAGCCGAGCCGGTCGTAGATGAGTTTCAGGCCGAGTCCCTTGCCGCCGATATAGTCGCGGAGGTCATCATCGGTCGGCGTAAAAACCTTCCATTCACGCGTGGTCAGATCCGCTTCAAGATAGCGCCTGGATTCGCCTATGATCGTTTTCATTTGTTGATCGCCTCCCTGGCGGGCTCCCGTAGTTCGATGCATTCCATGGGGCAATAAAATGCGCAATATCCGCAGGAGACGCAGGTTTCGGGAGCGGAGAGCGACGGCCAAGCCTCGAGTCCTCCCGGCTTTCCCTCGGAAAGCCTGATGCAGCCCGCGGGACATTTCTCTTCGCAGGCGCCGCACGATATGCATCGATCGAGGTCGAAAACGGGTTTGGGCCAGGCGGCGCGGGGCATCAGGCGGGCGACGACTTTGCCGTTTCCGTCAACGACGGCTCCCTGGGGACAGACCCTTCCGCACGCGCCGCATCCAACGCATTTCCCCGGATTGATGACGTGGATCGCCTTCTTCTGCCCGCTTATGGCTCCGACGGGGCAAGCCCGTACGCATACCGTACATCCGGTGCAGTTGTCTTTTATCTCCATGATCATGGGCAGGCTCCTGAGGGGGCCAAAGCCCGCCTGACGAAATTGGTGATGGAAGCGATGAGAGCTTCCTCGTCGATCGGCTCATCCCCGGAAAGCCCGAGGAAAATCCGCAGACGTTCCTGATAGTAGTCGGAGGCGAACGAAAACTGGAAAAGGACCATGATGCTGTCAAGGCAGAAAGCGTCGGCGCCCGTATCGGTTCCGGCGCGGACTTCCCCGCGTTCGATGGCGGCCGCCAGAATCTTCCGGTACATTTCCGCCGTGATGGTCTCAAGGCTGCCCGACAGCCTGCGCGAGAGATGGCGCAGCCCGTGCGTGGTCGCGTCAAGATAAATGCGGTTCAGCTCGGGATTCGCGAGCGCGTAGTCACGGGCGCGCCGGACCAGCGTTTCATAGCTCGCGAAGAACGGGGCGGCCGCATCGATATCCCCCAGGGCTTCCTCAAGCAACGCCCTGCCCTGTTCCACGACGGTAAGGTACAGATCGTCTTTCGACGGGAAATAACTATACAGGGCTCCGATTGAAATTCCGGCGCCACGGGCGATATCGTTCACGCTCGTCGCGCTGAAGCCTTTCTCGGCGAACTGCGCCAAGGCTGTCGCGAGCAGTTTTTCCCTGCGCTTGACGTCGGCCTTCGCGAAAGTCTGGGTGTGGAAGCGTCCGGAATTCGGCTTGTCGTCAGTGTTCGGTTCCATAAGTAGTCGGATCGTAGGCGGACGGTTTCCGGCCGTCAAGGGCCGGTCCGCCGCCGTCGATCCCAATCGCTCCTATTTCGCGTAAGCGCCGACCAGTTTCATGTATTCGCCGAGCATCGCCCCGTACTCGGGCGCGCCGAGCATGCTGATCCTTCGCGAGACCGTCGCTTCGATCATGTCGTCCTTTTCAAGAAGAATGCCGAGAGCGCTGTCCACCGAATCGAAACTCATCGTGAAGAAGGGCTTGGACCGTTCGTAAACGCCGCGCGCGGCGCGGGTATTGCCCGCCTTCACCCTGATGTACGCCCCGAGGTCAGGCCTGCCGTCCACGCTGAACGCGTAGACGCGGTCCGGGCTCACGGAGGCCCACTTGGACACCGCGGGGTGTCCGGTCTTGTTGAGCCGGCTGATGCCCGACGACAGAAGGTAGAAGAACAGTTTCACCAGCAGCGCCCGTTCCTCGGCCGTCTTCGGCGCTTCTTTCGCCCCGAGCGCGGCGGACATGGCCAGAAGCCCCGTGAAAGTCGCGACCAACAGCCCCGGAGCCTTCAGCGCGCCCCTTATCCGCGGCAGCTTCATCGATTTTCCGGCGAAGAAACCGTTGAAGGCCTTGAGCGAAGGGAATTCCAGCTCGATGTCCGGCGATCCGGCGAGGCGCGTGAAGCAGGACAGTTTTCCGTCCTTGACCATGAAATGGGTTCCGATTTTTTCGGGCGCGGTCTTTTCGGAGCTCTGTCCCTCCGGCTCGCCCGTCTCACCCGTCTCGCCGGGTTTCGGCCTGACGCTCACCTGTATCGTCCCGTTCTTGCCCGCGAAGGCATTTCTGACTGCCGCTTTTTCTTCCGCGAGCGTTTTGAGGAGCGGCAGGGCTGAATAAAGAAAAATGGAAGAAGCGTATTCGGCATCCGTCGCCATGGCTACACCTCGTCGTCCCAGTTCTCGTCCGCCTCGAAATCCTTGCCCATCATTTCCCGTACGGCGGCAGCTATCCCGTTCTCGTCGATGCCGTAGTGGGCAAGGAGGTCTTCGTGCTGGCCGATGAGGGAAAAGCAGTCGGGTATCCCCAGCCGCGCGAAGCTGAAAGACTTTCCGGTCTCCGCCGCCACTTCCGCCACGGCGCCGCCCAGGCCTCCTATCACGTTGTGGTCCTCCACGGTGATGACCCGCCGCGTCTCCTTGATCGCGCGGTCGATCGCTTCCTTGTCGATGGGTTTGATCGTATGCATATCCAGCACGCGGACCGAAAGGCCGTCCGTTTTTTCCAGCATCCTCGCCGCCTCCAGCGCGCGCCACACGCACGAGCCGCAGGCGATGATCGTGAGGTCGGTGCCGTCCTTCAATTGGATCGCCTTGCCGATCTCGAAGTTTTTTCCGGCGGCCGGTCCGCCGTCCGATCCGGCGGCCGAGCCGGCGGCTGCGCCGTCGGACGCTTCCCCGTCATAGACGATCTGGTCGAAGCCGCGGTTGATCCTGATGTAGACCGGTCCCTTCCTTTCGTACGCGGCGCGGACGGCGCGGCCGGTGGAAGCGCCGTCGGCGGGCGCGATCACCGTAAGGTTCGCCATCGAGCGCATGATCGCGATATCCTCGGTGCAATGGTGGGTCGATCCCGCCTGCCCGAAGGAGAGCCCCGCATGGGTGGCGATCATCTTCACGTTCAGGTTTTGGTAGCAGATGTCGGTATGCACCTGGTCCAGGCCGCGCATGGAGGTGAAGATGGCGAAGGTCGAGACGAAGGGGACCAGCCCCGTTTTGGCCAAGCCCGCGGCGACGCCGAACATGTTCTGCTCGGCTATGCCGACGTTGAAGAACCGGTCGGGAAATTTCTCTCCGAAGGTTCCGATCTTGGTCGATTTTGCCAGGTCGGCGGAGAGGGCGACAACGTCCCGATGTTCCGCGCCGAGCTCGCAGAGGGCGGCGCCGTAAACTTCCGCCGTGGACATCTTGGCGGCGTCCAGCATGGTGAAGGTCAATCCTCCGCTCATCGCGCTTCTCCTTTCGCCGTGCCGATGCGGCGTTCGTGGTAACGGGCGAGGCTTTCCTTCGCCTTCGCGGCCTTCTCCGCGTCGAAGGATCCGTAATGCCACTTGTAGTCGTTCTCGATGAAATCGATGCCCGCGCCCTTGACCGTGTCGGCGATGATGACGACCGGCTTGTCCTTCGCCGCGAGCGCGCGCTCAACGGCGGCCGAAAGCGAATCGAAGTCGTGTCCGTCCGCCTCGACCACTTCGAAGCCGAAGGCCCGCCATTTGTCGGCGAAAGGTTCCAGCGCCATCACTTCCTCGGTGGGGCCGTCGATCATGCACCGGTTCCGGTCCACGATCGTCACCAGGTTCACCGCCTTGAAGTGCGCGGCGGCCATCGCGGCCTCCCACACGGAACCCTCGTCGCATTCGCCATCGCCGAGCAGCACGAAAACGCGCCAGCTTTCTCCCTTGACCCGCGCGCCGAGCGCCATGCCGAGTCCGAGGGACAGGCCGTGCCCGAGCGATCCGGTGGATGCCTCCACCCCCGGCACCTTGAGCGAATCCAGGTGCATCCCGAGAGGGCTTCCCGTGTGGTTGTATTCCTTGAGCAATTCCGGATCGAAGTAGCCCAGGTTCGCGAGCACGGGCGCGTAGCCCACGCCGACGTGCCCTTTGGAAAGGATGAACCTGTCGCGTCCGGTTTTGGCCGGATCGGAAGGATCGATCTTCATGTACTTGTGGTACAGGATCGTCATGATATCCATCGCCGACATGGCTCCGCCGATATGTCCCGACCCTGCCCAGCCGACGGTGTCCAGCGAGAGGAGCCTCAGTTCGTGGGCTTTCTTTTCAAGCCGCGATTTTTCTTCGATGGCCAGGCTCATGATTGCCATCCTTTGCGGGCGGACAGGGGACCGTCCCGCTTGACCGCCGCGAACGCCTCGTCGGCGATTTCCAGCGTGAACCGGATGTCCTCGTCCGACACGGCCGTGTTGATGAACAGGTTGTGGTGGTTGGTGAAATAGACGCCCCGGCGCACGCACTCGGCCACCCAGGCCTGGTGGTGGTCGAAGTCCGGATCGTCCGCGATCCGCATGAACCACATGGAAGGTTCGCCGGAGACCACCAGGTTGAAGCCGTGCGCCTTTCCCGCCGCGGCCAGGCCTTCGGTGAGCTTGGTTCCCTTTTCCAGGCATATTTTCGCGGAATCGATGCGCCGCATCTTCGTGACGCAGGCGACGGCCGCCGCGATGGGCGCCGCGGAGAGCCAGTAGGACCCGGTATACATGATGGAAGCCGCCGCGTCGCGCAGGGCGTCCGTACCGCAGAGCGCCGAGACGTTCCAGCCGTTGGCCAGCGCCTTGCAGAAGCATTCAAGGTCGGCTTTGAAGCCGTAATGCGCGTCGCTTCCCCGCGTGTCCAGGCGGAAGCCGCAGCGCACGTCGTCCACGGCGAGGACAACGCCTTCCCTCGTGCAGAGCTCGCGCACCTTTTTCCAATAACCGTCGGGCGGAAGCCGGTTGTCTTCGAACACGGGGTGGTGATACGGGGTAGCCATGAAACAGGCGATTTCGCCTCTGTTTTCGGTGAAGAGGCGTTCCAGCGCCGCATAGTCGCCGAACTCCGCGTACAGGTTGTTGGCGACATCTTCCGGGGTGATGCCGGGATGTCCCGCCTTCTGCGTCCAGGGGGCGACGCCGTGGTAGCCGCCTCGCGTCAGCACGATTTTCTTCCTTCCCGTGGCGGCGCGGGCGATCATGATCGCGAACGCGGTCGTGTCGCCTCCGTTCTTGCAGAAGAAGGCCCAATCGGCCATTTCCACCGTATCCGTCATGAGCTCGCCGAACTCCACCATTTTCGCGGTGGGAAGGGAAGCGCAGTTCCCTTCCTTCAGTTGCGCGTGCGCCGCCGCGTCCACGTCGGGATCGTTGTAGCCCAGGATGTTCGGACCGAACGCGCACATGTAGTCGATGAAACGGTTGCCGTCCGCGTCCCAGAAATACGCGCCTTGGGCGCGGGAGGCGAAGAAGGGGAAAGCGTCCACGGGCATGAAACAGCCCTCGGCCGGTCCCAGGTGTCCGTAGACCCCGCCGGGGACCACCTTGAGCGCCCGTTTGAATAATTCACGGCTTTTTTCGTAGGTGTAGGTTTTCATGTTTCTTCCTCCTCATCCCAAATAGCGAGGCACTAGGCCCAGCACCTTGTTCACGTGATCGATGAGGGGGGTGAAACCGCTCAGCGATATTTTGCCTGTCCCTATCGCCTCGTACGGGTTCAACTCGCCGCGGAGCATGGCTCCGGCTTCCTCGATGCCCGGGAAGATCATCCGGGCGCGGACCATCTCCGTGGCCCCTTTCATGGTCCGCAGCGTTTTGCCCTTCACTTCCACCGTAAGTTCGGGACCGCCCTTGGCGGCCACGAGGAGACCGCCGTCCGCCATCCGCGCCGCGTTCAGCCTGCCGTCCGCGTCGTGGTTGCCGACTTCCGAAATGGCGTACGCGGCGACATGGAGCGAAAGGACCGAGTTCGCTGTCCGGTAATTCTTGCCGGCCAACAATTTCGCATCGGGCTTGAGATAGTAAGCCAAGCGTTCGGTCAGCGAAGTGAACTCATCCTTGAGCCAGCCGATCTTGGTGAAACCCTTGAGGGGGATGGGTCCGCCTTTTCCCGCGAACATGGCATTGAAATTTTCCGGTTTCGGGAACCAGAGGACGATCGAAGAATGCCCGCCGCCGCCCAGAAACCGGATCTTCCCGTCGCCGATGGCGAGTCTTGCCTTACCGATTCCGCCGACTATGAACTGCACGGTTTCCGGTTTGCCTTCGGCTATCCGCCTCGAAGCTACGTCCAGAAGCGGAAGTTCCTCGACCGCCCTCAACACGGCGTTAAGATTGACGCGAGCCAATGTCGCTTGATCGACCATGCGCGACCTCCTGTGTATTCGGTTGACAAGTTATAGAGCGAGCGAGCGCTCGCTCGTTTTCAATATAGTATCACCACCCCCACGACAACACAAGAAAATAATCAAAAATGTTTCGACGAATGGTGAGCTATGAAACAACGCAGGGATTACGGAGTACACACCCTCGTTGAGTTCCCGTATGTTATCGGAACTGTTATACTTGGCGGGAACTGCCCAAAGGAGGCCCGATGCCCTTTACCGGATTCGGACAAAGCGTTCTGCGGTTTTTGGCAGAGCTTTCGGAAAACAACAGCCGAGAATGGTTCGCGGAAAACAAGGACCGTTACGAGGCCGATGTAAGGGAACCGGCGGAGGCGTTCATCGTCGCGTTGGGAACCCTCCTGGAGGGACGCTTCCCCTCGGTAATATACGACACCAGGCGCAACGGCGCGGGTTCCCTCATGCGCATCTATCGCGATGTCAGGTTTTCTCCCGACAAGCGGCCGCTGAAGGAAAACGTCGGCATCATTTTCCCCCTCGCGCCGGGAAAGAAGGTTGAAGTCCCGATTTTTTATTTCCATATCGAGCTGGGGCAGGTTTTCTTTTACGGCGGGCAGCATGTTTTCACGCCCGAGGCGCTTGATCGATACCGCCGGGCGGTTGACGACAAGCGGACCGGTCCCGCCCTCCAGTCCATTCTTGCCGGCTTGGGAAAGCAGGGCCTCCGGTCCATGGAAGACCCCGCGTACAAACGCGTTCCCCGCAGCTACCCGGCGGACCACCCCCGCGCGGCGCTCCTTCGGCAAGCGGCTTTGGGCGTCGGCCTGAACTTCGGGCCGGACGAATTGGAACGCCCGGACCTGGCGGACCGCTGCGCGGAGGCCGCCGCGAGCATGAAGCCGCTCATGGACTGGCTGGCGGCGATGAACGGGAGAACGTACGGCTGAGTCGGATCGAAAATCGTCGTCAGGATCAGATCCCTCTCTCCTTCATTCTTTCACCTATTTCTTGACGATCGAGTTGCGTGATTATTTTCCGCTTTCCTTCTTCTTTGGCCACCGGGAAACTCATTGGGGTCCCTCAGCAATCTGAGATAATCCGCAAAAAAGCAAACCGACTGTTAGTACATTTAAAATGGGTTTGTTCAATTGTTCGCGGCCGTTTCCGCTACCCGCTCTTCGAGTCAAGTTCCGATATCAGCTCGGCGAGTTTTGTTTTTGCAAGGCACGCTTCCATCGCCGCTTGCGCGGTGGCCAAACGCCGATCGAGCAGGCGTTCGATGTTCGCGCCCACCAGACAGGCTTGAGCCGCGCCGCTATGGATTTTAAACAAGGTACCGTCCCCGAGCGGCTCGGCGGCCCGGAACACGTCCAGAAGCGATATTTCCCGGGGAGTCTTCAATAGTCTGATTCCCCCGGTTCCCGCGGCTATCTCGATGAGCCCGGCGCTCCGCAACTGGCCCATGATTTTTCTGATGACGACGGGGTTCGTGTTTACGCTGGACGCGATAAAATCACTGGTTATCTTATGGGTTTCATTGAGCAACTCGGAGAGGAGCAAAATGTGAATGGCTACTGTAAATTTAGTGCCTATTTGCACGTCTACCCTCTTGATCTCAAGCTATCCGATACGGAGGGCAATAAACAAGCGCGGAGGAGCTTCCACCCAGGGACAGCGTCTTTTAAAGGCTGCTGACCCTGCGTGTCGTATGGGGGAGATTCGAGGCTTATTGCATCTTTATCACCATCGGCGGATTTCCGCTGAAGTCGCTGATCGTCGCCAAGGCTTCATCCAGGTAGAAGGCTTCGAGGATCGGATTGTCCGGCGTCCGGTAAATCATTTTCACCAAGGGACTCAGTTCCAGCATCTTCGCTTTGATGTCGATATCCTTCGTGAAGACCGCTTTTCCTCTCAGCCGCATCCATGAGTTGTCGGCTCCCGTAGCGCATATTTCCACGAACGGCTGCTTCATCATTTCAGTGAAGACCGGTTTTTGGTTCGAGGTGCAGAAGTAGAGCTTCCCGTCTTTTTCCAGCATGAATTGGAAGGGCCGTACCTTCGGTTTCCCGTCGGTTCCCATGGTAGCGAAATAATGACCGGGATTCTTGGCAAGAAATTCAACGACAGTTTTCATGGTTTTCTCCTGGACTCCTTGAACGGCACTGGTCACGTTTCCAAAGAGCCTATTGATGGTTTGTTGTAATCAATATGATTACAGCAACAGGGTACTTCAGGCTTGCTGTAATGTCAATGGTTACATCTGTTTTTTGGTAGGAGTTTTCCGCCCCGCCCCGCCCCGCCCCGCCCCGAACCGGGGAAATCTCCAAGGATCATCCGGTTGACCGTATGCGCTTCTTGGCCTGATAATCCGATCATGGGCGCTTCCTACCACACCGATACCTTCGATAAAATTCCTGAGGAAAAACGCGAGCGCATCCTCCGCGCCGCGGCCGAGGCTCTCGGGCGGGAGGGCATATCCGGCATTCGTATGGCCGAAATCGCGAAATCCGCGGGTATTTCCCACGGTTCGCTCTTTTCATACTTCCCGACCAAGGATCATTTGGTCCGCGCGATCGTATCTCGCGGGGCGGACATGGAGCGGGAACGATTCGACGTTCCGCCTTCGGGCGATTTCAAAAGCATCCTTGAAACCGTACTCGACAGCGCGTGGGAAACCGCGTCCGACGAAGAAGGCCTGATATCGCTGTGGCTGTCGCTTTCCCTGCGCGAGAACGCCCGCTTTGCCGATGACGTCCTTCCGCTGGAACGCGATGCCGCGCAACGATGGTCGAAACTCGTCGATACGGCGCGGGACGAAGGAGGGATCGACTCCCGGCTTGATCCGCGCTTCGTCGCTTTTCTATTGGACGCGGTCGCCGCCCAGCTCATGAAAAGCCGCGCGAGCGACCTGGAGCGGAAGAAATTCGATCTCGTCTTACCGGATATCAAAGACCCGGCTGCCTTCATCGCGCGGAACCTTGCCGCACTCCTGCGCAGGGAGTGATTTCTTTTTCACGGCGAATAGAAATTACCTGTTGAATAATGATTGACCGGTCAGTCATTATGATTTATCCTTTTCCTCATCGAGTGAGGAACAGCGGCATGCGGCAATTTCCCCAGAATTTCTTGTTCGGGGCGTCTTCATCGGCCTACCAGATTGAGGGCGCTATCGACGCGGACGGTAAAGGGCGGTCCATCTGGGACGATTTCGTCCTGAGGAAGGGCGCGGTCCGAGGCGGAGATCGCGCCGATGTCGCGTGCGACCACTACAAGCGTTGGGAAACGGATCTGGACCTGATGGCCGAGATCGGCTTGCGGGCGTATCGATTCTCCGTTTCCTGGCCGCGCGTGCTTCCGGAAGGCCGCGGCCGCGTTAACCGAGCGGGGCTCGATTTCTATTCGCGCCTGGTCGACGGCCTGCTCGAACGAGGAATCAAGCCCGTCCCGACGCTCTTCCACTGGGACCTGCCGGCCAATCTTCAGCGCGAGGGCGGCGGTTTCACGCGGCGCTCGATCGTGCCGATATTCGCCGACTACGCGGCGGTCGTCGCCCGGGCGCTCGGAGACAGGGTAAAAACCTGGATCACGGTCAACGAACCCTTCGAGTTCGCCTGTTTCGGCCACCTCTTCGGTACCCACGCACCGGGTATAAAAAATCCCTTGGCCTACCTTCCCGCCATCCACCACGTTCTGCTCGCGCACGGCGCCGCCGTGGACGTACTGCGCGCCGAGGTTTCCGGGGCGGCGGTCGGCCCGGCCCTGAGCTGGACGCCGGTGCATCCGGCGACGCCAACGGAGCGTGACCGCGCTGCCGCCCGGCGGGCGGAAGCTTTCATGAACGGCATCACCTTCGATCCCATCCTCAAGGGCGCCTACCCGGATATCGTTGAAAACGCTTTCCCCCTGCGCCCTCCCGCCCGAGGCGGCGACCTTGAGTTGATCTCGCGGCCGGTGGATTTCGTGGGGGTCAACTACTACAGCCGCGAACGGGCGAGGGCGAACCTCCTTGTTCCCCTGATCGGCGCCGACGTATCCGGCAAGGAACCGCGCGAGCTTCCCGAGACCGACGACCGGACCGCCATGGGCTGGGAGGTGTACCACGAGGGCATGACCGAGATATTGGCCGCCTTGCGGGATCGCTACGGCAATCCGCCCGTCTACATCACCGAATTCGGTTCCGCATGGAACGATAGCGTCGAGGAAACGCCCGACGGCAGCCGCGTCCGCGACGAGTGCCGCGTCGTATATATGAAGAATCAGATGGACCGCATGCTTGAAGCGCTGGAAGGGGGCTGCGATCTCCGCGGCTGCTTCGTCTGGAGCTTTACGGACAACTTTGAATGGGCAGAAGGCTTTTCCAAGCGCTTCGGCCTGGTACATGTCGATTTCGACAGCCTGGAGAGAACCGTCAAGGAGAGCGGACGCGCCTACGCCCGGCTCATCAAGACCCGGAATATTGACGATATCGTGAGGAAACCATGAACGCCGAACGACCCCGCTTGAGCCTATCCCTCAAGATCATCTTCGCCTGCGGGCAGTTCGGGTGGTCGCTGACTACCTTTCTCGCCAACAACCTGCTCGCGTATTTTTTCATCCCGCCGGAGACGGGAGAGGCCGGTATCCCCGCCTTCATTCCGCGCGGTTCCCTTGCGGGCTTTTTCACCGTGGTGGGTTTGGCGGCTTTCAGCGCGCGGCTGTTCGACGCGGTGAACGATCCGCTCATCGCCGGCCTTTCCGACAGATCGCGTTCGCGCTACGGTCGGAGGCGGACCTTCATGGTCATCGGCGCCGTTCCCGCGGTCCTCCTCGCCCTGGCGCAGTTTTATCCCCCGGCCCAGGGCATCGCCCCCATCAATACGCTCTGGCTTTTCGCGACCGCTCTCGGCGGCACCGTCTGTCTGACGATGTACGTGATGCCGTACAACGCGCTCATCGCCGAACTCGGCGCGGATTCGCAAGACCGCCTATTCCTGAGCGCCCTGACCTCGGTGACCTGGGCGCTCGGTTTCGCGGCGGGGAATTCCCTGTACGCGATCAAGGACGCTTTCCAATCGACCGGGTCATCTCCCCTGGACGCTTTCCGCGCCGCCGCTCTCATACTCGGAGGGGCCGCCGCCTTCGCGATGTTCCTGCCGATCCTCTTCATAAACGAACGGAAATACGCATCAGGAGGCGTCTCAGAAGCTCCCGCGTATTCGGCCGTGCGCGAGGCATTGACGGACAAACCCTTCCGCGTGCTCGTCGGCGCGAGCTTCCTCTACTACACGGCGAACACTTTCCTGGAAATAGGGATCGCGTATTACGTGACGGCGCTCATGGGTATGCCCGATTCGCAAGCCTTCGCGCTGGCCGGCGCGATATTCGGCCTGAGTTTCCTGTGGTACCCCGCCGTCATGAAGGCCGCCGGAAAACTCGGCAAGAAGAGGGTGTTGTCGATGGGCTTCATCGCTCAAGTCGCCGTTTTCGCCGTAATTCCCTTCGTCGGCGCGATTCCCGGAATTCCCGTATTCGTCTGGATGGTTTTCATCGCCTCGTTCCAATCGGCGGCCTCCGCCGCGTTCGGAATCCTTCCGACGGCGATGGTAGCCGACGCGGCTCGTCTCCGGTCGGAGACGAAGGGACTCTCCATCGAAGGAGCCTATTTCGGCGTCAACAGCTTCGCGATGAAGCTGGCCGTCTCCGCGGCGAACCTCGCCTTTCCCTCCCTGCTCCTGCTCGGACGCAGCGCCGAACGATCGGCCGGCATACGGCTATCCGGCGTCATGGCCGCGGCGCTGACGCTCCTGGGCTGGTTCGTACTGCGGGGCTACGAAGAGAAGGGAATACGCGGCGGGAAATAAAAAGCGGGCGTTCCGAATTGTTCCATCCTCATTCTTCGTGCTATAACGATCGGCATACAGAATGATTCAATTGTCGGATATTCGAAAAAAGTACGTTATGGGGCCTAATGAAGTCCCGGTTCTCAACGGAATAGACCTTTCCATACAAAAAGGGGAAATGGTTTCCATCATGGGAGCCTCGGGGTCGGGCAAGACGACCTTGCTGAACATCATCGGCGTTTTGGATTCCTTCGACCAGGGTACTTACCGCTTCAACGGCGAAGTTCTCGCCGGCATGACGCAGACCCGCGCGGCGGCTTTCCGTTGCGAACACATCGGCTTCCTCTTTCAAGCCTTCCACCTCCTGCCCTACAAAACCGCGCTCGAAAACGTGGCGCTTCCGCTCCGATACCAGCCTGACGTTCCGCGACGCGAACGGCATTCCCGGGCGAAGGCGATGCTGGAACGGGTCGGCTTGGACCATCGGGCGAACCACCTTCCGACGGAGCTCTCGGGCGGCCAGCAGCAGCGGGTCGCGCTTGCCCGAGCCCTGGTCACCTCTCCCCGGCTCCTGCTCGCGGATGAACCCACCGGGGCTCTCGATTCGGCTACCACCGCTGAGATGATGGAACTTTTGCGGGAAGTCAACCGGGAAGGCATGACCCTCGTGATAGTCACGCACGAGAACGAGATTTCCCGGAAGACGGATCGGATCATCCATATCAAGGACGGACGGATCGTATGAGCCTTGAGCTGTTCGATCCCGATCACTGGGAGGATATCTTCTCCCATATAAGGAAACATCGGGTCAGGACCCTGTTGACCGCTTTCGGCGTTTTCTGGGGGATTTTCCTTCTGCTGCTTCTCCTGGCCGCCGGGCGAGGTATCGAAAAAGGCGCCTACCGTCGATTCGGGCGAATAGCCGTCAACAGCGTCCATGTCTGGACGGAGCGGACCACCCTTCCCTACAAGGGAAACCGGCCCGGCCGCTACATCCAATTGACCGATGAGGATACGACTGCCCTCAAGGAAGGTTTTTCGGGAGTGAAGGCCGTCTGTCCCCGTCTGTCCATCGGATGGTCGACAACGACGAAATACGGCAAAAAGACCGGATCATTCCGGATCAACGGGGAGATGCCCGCGATCATCGATCTGGAACCGATAACCATCATCGCCGGGCGGTTCATAAACGGGCGCGACATAATGGAAACCCGGAAAACGGTCGTAATCGGCTTACGCGTGCGTGAGGTGCTCTTCGCCCCGGGGGAAGACCCCGTCGGGAAATATATCGAAATAGACGGCGTATCCTTCCTCGTTGCCGGGGTCTTCGATTTCGACTCGTTCGGCGGGAACTCCGTCGGCCGGACAGAATTGATCTACATGCCGTTCACGACGATGCAGCGCACCTTCAACATGGTCAACCGGGTCGGATGGTACGGCGTACTTCTGGAAGGGGACGTTCAGGCCGATAAGGTCGAAGCCGAGATGAAGAGCCTGTTGTCCGCGCGGCACGACATACATCCCGACGATCGGCGTGCCATCGGGTCCTGGAATTCGTCCAAGGAATTCCGCAGTATCGTCGGCCTTTTCACCGGCATCCGGATTTTCCTCTGGATCGTAGGACTCGGGACCCTCCTGGCCGGAATCATCGGGGTCAGCAATATCATGCTGATACTTGTCCAGGAGCGGACCAGGGAAATCGGCATACGCAAGGCCCTGGGTTCTTCTCCGGCTTCGATAATATCCATGATCCTGCAGGAGTCTTTTCTGATCACCGCCGTCGCGGGGTATACGGGCTTGGTCTCCGGCGTGCTCCTTGTCGAGGGGGTCGCCTGGTACATGAAAAGCGCGAACCTGCGGATTGATTATTTCGCCGAACCGGAAGTCGGTCTCGGCGTGGCTCTGGGCGCGACGCTTACCCTGATCCTGGCGGGAACGCTGGCGGGTCTCTACCCCGCATTGAAGGCCGCGCGAATACATCCGGTCGAGGCGCTACGGGAGGAATAGGTGAAGTTCAAAAAGTATTTTTTCGGCTTGACGCTCCTGATCGTAGCCGTTCCGGCGACTTTCGTCTTCCTGATCCAAAAGTCGGCGGGGAAGAAGATCGTTTACCCGATCGAAACGGCCGAGCGTCGTATGATCGAGGAGAAAGTCCTCGCTTCGGGCTCGATCATCCCCGAAAAGGAGGTCGAAGTAAAATCCTCGCTTTCGGGCGTGGTCGATGAACTCTTCGTCCAAGCGGGGGATCATATCGAAAAAGGCGCGCCCCTGCTTTCCGTGAAAGTAGTTCCGAACAGCCTTGACCTCAACTCCTCCGAAGCCGCGTTCGAAAAAAGCGCGATCAGGCTGAAAACGGCCGAAGTGGAGTACGAAAGGAATAAGTCCTTATTCAACATCCGGAGCATCGCCGAAGTGGAATACCTGAAAAGCGAGTCCACCTACCATCTGGCCATGGAGGATTATAAGGAAGCCCGCAACCGGATCATGCTGATAAAGGAAGGCATATCTTCCGGTGCCCGATCGATAAGCAACGTGGTCGTATCGCCGATCGCGGGTACGGTTCTTGACCTTCCCGTCAAGCAGGGAACCCCAATACAGGAGAGGGGCGGCTATTCCGCGGGAACGACCGTGGCCGCCGTCGCCGACCTTGGCTCCCTCCTTTTTGAAGGAGAGATCGACGAGGCTCAAATCAACAGCCTCAAGCGCGGGATGGAGGCCAACATCAAGCTGGCGGCCATCGACGACTTCAGGATCCCCGGAAAGCTCACCTTTCTTTCTCCCAGGGGCATCACTTCCTCCGGCTCGGTAAAATTCAAGATCCGGATCAAATTCGATCGTCCCGCGGACCTGGCCCTCCGGCCCGGCTACAGCGCCGGCGCGGAGATCATCCTGAAGCGCGCGGAAAACATCGTCAGCGTCAAGGAACGTGATTTGGTGATGGAGGACGGCCGCTATTTCGCGGAGATAGAGAGGGATCCCCGGCGATTCGAGAAGGTCGAGGTCACCGTCGGCCTCTCGGACGGGATATATACGGAGATCGTAACCGGATTGGCCGAAGGCGACCGCATAAAGAGCCGCAGGGCCCAGGGGAGCCTCTAGTCCCTCATCGGTCCTTTCCGACGCGCGTCATGCCCGGTCCTGCGGGGACTTCCCTTTGATAATATCATCACGGATAGTATATTTGAGGCCGAGGGACGGCGAAGCCTATGAACCGGATATACAAGATACAAAAGGTGATGTTGGTTAAAATAAAGGAATGCGAAGCGATCCCGATCACCCGCGAAAAATCGCTGGACTGGGAGCGCATACATATGGTCGGTTGCGCGAAAATCGGACTTTCCCTGGCCGGGCGGCGCGGCGTGGATCCGGATTTGGCGGCGATGGCCTGCGCCGTACATGATTTCGGCCGCATCATAACAGGTATCAACGAAGGACACGCCGAAGCGGGCTATGGACCCGTTCAGGAATTTCTGGCGAAACTCGGATTCGTGACGGAAGACGAGATCCGGCAAATCGCGATAGCCGTTAAAAACCACAGCAGAAAGGGCGAAATCGGGTCGCCCCTGGAAGAATTGGTGAAGGACGCCGACCTGATCGATTTCAGGCAGTACGGCTTCGACTTCGAGCGGGAGGACCAGAGGCTCCGGTACGAGAGGATCGCCGAGGACATCGGATAAAGACATCATTCGCAGACGCCAAACGGAGGAATTCATGATTACCGGATTCGCGACCGACCAGCCGTTCGACCACCTGAAACTATATGGCGATTTCTTGGAAAGGGAAACTGACAGCACCGGTACCGTCGTCCTGCACCATGGCCGGGTCAAACGCCCGGGCAAGCAGGTTCCGGATTTTGTCGACGTCGAGCTGAAGGCGCTGACGAAGGATACGGACGAACGGCTGGCCGGTATCGCCCGGGAAGCGGAGCAGCGCTTCGGCCTCAACCAGGTGCTGGTCGTCCACCGGCTGGGGACGATACATGCCTCTGACTCGGTGCTGCTGGCGATCGTCTCCGGCAAGACACGCGATCGCTGCTTCGCGGCCTGTTCATGGATAGTCGACGAAGTAAAAAAGGAAGAGTTCATCGAGCTGATCGAAAACCCCTGAGACGTCCCGGAGGGCATGAAGGGAGACCCGCAAATATAGCGCTACCACCCGAAAAAACCCGTATCCGGTTCCGCTTTGAGATCGTTCCGTTCCAGGATACGGCGGAGCGGATCGGGGTCGTTGCGGATCACTTCAGGGAGCCGAATCAGGAAGAGGCTGCGCCGGAAACGGGCTGCCTTGCTTTCGCCAGCCTCCTCGGGCGGAGCTCTGTCTTCTTCCGGCAGATCGCGGTACTCGACCCAATCGGACAGGTCCCGGTACAAGGCGTGGTAGCGGTTCTTCCATTCCAGGGCGGTCTTCTGCATCCGGTCCAACCAGTCCAGGAGGTCGAGACGGTCCATGCCCGCGAGACGCAGCTCCGCAGTGTCGGTATCGAGGGCGTAGTCCGCGAAAACCCCGTGCCAGATGATGATCCAAACATCCAGCTGGCCGTGTTCATCGTGTTCCGTCGGGCAGCACCAGGTGTGGTCCTTGAGGATTCCCGTATGCACGGGGCATCCCGGAACGATCATCCCCGGTCGGTAGGTGGACATGGAACTATCAAAGAGCTTCGTCTGCATGGACTCGTGCGCCTTGCCGCATCGGGGGCAGACGAGGGGCGGATCGAGGATGAGGGTATCGAATAGGCCCATGGAAACCTCCTTCAGCGCAATACAGGCCGAGCGCGATACATGAAGAGCTCCACTCAAACAATTATTGCGGAGCATACCATCGCTACAGAATCTTTTCCAAGCGCAATTTTCGTCGTTCCCGATCCGGGATGACCTTTTGGATTGAGCGTCACAACGCCGGATGGCGCCATCAGGCGGGACGCCCCCATCCTTCCTGCCCCTCTCCCCCGGTTCCGCAGGCCGCCCGGGAGGGAGGATTATCCCGCTCCGCGTTTTCTGTTATGCTCAAGGCAGATTTTTTCGATGGAGAACGGAAATGAACCAAGACGATCCAGGCGAAACGGCGGACGATTTCGCCTCACTGTATGAAAACAGCTTCACGAAGATGAATAAGCTCAAGCCCGGGCAGTTGGTCGAAACGCAGATCGTCTCGATCTCGAAGGACTGCATATTCCTGCAATTGAGCGGAAAGAGCGAAGGCGTGCTCGACCGGGCTGAACTCGCGGACCAGGACGGAAACATCTCCGTCAAGGAAGGGGACACCATCAAGGCCTACTTCCTGGAGTCGAAAAACGGCGAGATGACCTTCACGACGAAGATCAGCGGCGACAAGGCGGGATCATCCCTGCTCGAAAACGCCTACCAAAACAAGATACCCGTGGAAGGCGTGGTCGAAAAGGAAATCAAGGGCGGCTTCGAGATCAAGATCGGCACCTCCCGGGCCTTCTGCCCCTTCTCCCAGATGGGAGCGAGGCGGACGGAGGACACCGCGGCGTATATCGGGAAAAAGCTCACCTTCAAGATCCAGGAGTACAAGGGAAACGGCCGCGACATTCTCGTGTCCAACCGGGCGATCCTGGAGGACGAACGCGCGGCGCAGCTGGAAAGCCTGAAAAAGACGCTCAAAGAAAAAATGGTCGTCAAGGGCAGGATCACGTCGATTCAAGATTTCGGCGCCTTCGTGGACATCGGCGGCGTCCAGGCCCTGCTCCCCGTCTCGGAGATCGGCCGCGACCGGGTCGAAGATATCCGCTCGGTACTGTCCGTCGATCAGGAAATCGAGGCATCGATCATCAAGATCGACTGGAAGGCCGAGCGCATATCGCTGAGCATGAAGAGCCTCCTGTCGGATCCGTGGGTCAAGGCGACGGAGAAGTATCCCAAGAATTCGAAGCACACCGGGAAGGTCGTCAGGATTACCGAGTTCGGCGCGTTCGTATCCCTGGAACCGGGTCTCGACGGGCTCGTGCACGTTTCCGAACTGCGGGGCGAAGGCAAATACGGCGATACGCGCAACGAGGTGAAGCTGGGCCAGAGCCTGACCGTCCTCATACAGGACATCGATGCCCTGAGGAAACGCATCTCGCTGAAACCGACCTCCTCGCTCGAGGAAGACGAAACGACCCGCAAGTACCTCAGCGGCGACGACGGCGGCACTGACACGTACAATCCGTTCGCCGCGCTGCTGGGCAAGAAGAAATAGGCGCGGGGCTGGCCGGCGCGAGGCTGGCACTGGGAAAAGGCGGGCCCCCCGCTCGCCGCGGCCTGGTTTGCACCGATGATGTTCTTCGGCTCCCGCATCCTTCAGCGCCGAAGACTATCCGACATGTCGACGGGCGTGTTCCCGCGCCAAGCCTTGAGTCCGTAAAACAGGTTCATGCAGGCGCACATGAGAAACGCTCCCCAACGCAGATAAGTCAGAGCGCGGGAGGTCCGCAGGATTACGTATTTAAACGAGAACGCCTCTTTCCACAATGCCCGGTGCGCATTGAGCAGTTCCTGCGGGCTCATGCGCTTCGGGTAAAACGCCACGTTGTAGCCGTTGTAGAATTCCCAGCCGCGTTCGTCGATAATGCGTCCTTCGCTCTTCAGCCGTTCGTATAGCGGCGTGCCTTGGTACGGTGTCAGGATGCTCAGGAAAGGGACATCCACGCCGATCCCGTGAAGCTGCCGCGCCATGTCCCTGATGCTTTCAGGGGTGTCCCCGTCGAAACCGGCGATAATACCGGCCATGACGCAGATGCCCTTCTTGTGCAGAGCGTCGACCGCGACCTTGTAATGCGCGACACGATTCTGCCGCTTGTTCGCGTCCTCGAGCGATTTGTCGCCGAACGATTCGATGCCGAAGAATATCCCGATACAGCCCGAACGCCGCATAAAATGAAGGAGTGCCGGGTCGCCGGAGATATCCATGCTGGCTTGCGTCAGCCACCACCGTTTGAGCGGGACCATGGCGGTCAATAGCTCCTTGATGTAGACGCGGTCGATAGTCAGGTTGTCGTCCCAGAACCATACCACCTTGCGCTGCCACCAGTGGCGGAAGCCTTCGTAGCGGATGTCGCGCAGGACTTCCGCGACCGGCCGCATCCGGTAGCCGGGATTCAGCGCCGGTACGGAACAGAACGAGCACGCGAACGGGCAGCCTCGCGTGGCCTGCACCACCCGCGGGACCACGAAGCTCGGCGGCAGAAGGTCATAGCGCGGGGTCGGTATCCCCGCCATCGGAGACGCGCCACCGCTGTAGGCGGGCTTGAGCTCCCCTTTTTCCAGGTCGAGGAGGACCTGCGACCAGACCGATTCCGCTTCCCCGGTGACGATAGCGTCGAAATGCTCCCGCGTCCCATCGGGACAGAAGGTCGCGTGCGGGCCGCCGGCGATGACGATTTTGCCGCGCTTACGGAACTCCGCAGCCAGGCGAAAGGCCTCCGGCGCGAAACCGGTAAAAAACGACAGCGCCACCACTTCGGCGTCAGTATCGAGGTCGACCGGCTGGACCTGCTGGTAAATGACCCGCACCCGATGAGGCGCCGGCGTCAGGGCCGCCAAGTGGATCGCGGTGATCGACGGAACAAAATCGAATTCATGCCCTTCCTTGTAGCGCGGTATATAGACCGTGACGATGTCGATTTTCATGAACCGCTCCTCCAGAAGGCGCGAGCGATTTGGTCCGTTTCGAATGGATCCAGCAAGACTTGATCAACTTGAAAGCTAAGACCGCGTCGGCGACAACCTACAAGGTGCTGACCTCGCAATACGCCAAGATAGATTCCACCATGAACGAAGCAATAATCAAGGGATTTTCAGTACGGAAAGAAGGTTTCGCCGGGGATGAGTGAGGGGGCGCGGGCGGGGAGAGAAGGGATCGCCCTTCTCTTCCCCCCGCAAGTCTTCTCCACTGCTTAGCCGCCTCGCCGCCGCCGGGCCGCTAGCGGTGGATTACCGGCAGCATCAGGCCGTCGGCGCCGAATTCCAGACGATCGACGCAGACTTCGCGGTGCCAGCCCTTGCCTTCCGGGTAGTCGGACAGCGGCGTGGCGAAACGGTGGTAGGCGATGAAATATTCATCGCGGTCGCGCGGCTTCAGGATGGAATGGTGGCCGGTGCCGAGGATGTACCGGCCGGGGTCCGCTTGCAGGACGGGGTAGCGGAACACGATCGGGCCGTGGAGGCTGGCCGCCGTTCCGTAGTTGACGTGGTAATCCGGGCTGCCGGTATCGTCGCAGGACCAGGTAAAATGGTAGAGACCGCGGCGCTTTAGTACGGAGACGGCTTCCCGGAAGTCCGTGGCGCCTTCCAGCTGGCGGAGGCTTCCCGGCGCGAGGCTGATCATATCGGCGTTCAAACGCGCGACGGCCGCGCCGCCGTTGCCGAACAGCAGGTAGGCAGAACCGTCGTCCTCGAAGAAGACCGAAGGATCGATCGCCTGGTCCAGGCGGATCCCTCCGGCCGCGGCCAGTTCCGGCGTCGCCAGCGGTTCGGGCCGCGCGGCGAAGGGTCCCGTCGGGCTGGGCGCGTCGGCGACGCCGATACAGGAGACGCCGTCCGGCCGTTTGGCGCAGAAGTAGAAATACCAGCGGCCGCCGCGGCGGGCGACCGCGGGCGCCCAGGCATGCCCTGCCGCCCAGGGGACAGCGGGAGTCGCGACGTCAAGGATGACGCCCTCGTCCTTCCAGCCGGCCAAGTCCGGCGACGAGAAGACCCGGAAGCGCGTGCCCGACCAGCCGGGGAAGCCGTCGGTCGTCGGGTAAAGGTAGAAGCGGCCGTCGCCCTCCACGAGATCGGGGTCGGCGAACAAGCCCGGCAGGGCCGGAAGGGCCGGCAGATCCGGATCGGGCGCCGGCGAGGTCCGCTTCATGGCGCTTTAGTCCAGACCCCGGTCGCGGCAATAGGCCAGCCATTGCCTTGAGTATTCCGCCTGGATCTTCGGCAAACCCGCCAGGTTCGCCCGGGCCATGAATTCCTTGACGGCCGCATCGACGTCTTCGACCATGCCCGCCTGGATCGGCACCAGGTATTGCGACTGGACCTGGTAGAGCGCCGCCCGTTCCGCTTGGTAGGAGGAATAATCCTCCACGAAGCCGAAGTAGATGTCGGGCTTGGCGTACGCGTCGAATTCCTTGAATAGGTCCAGAGCCACCCGGTATCTACGGTCGAAAAGCATGATGCCGGGATTCCGCCAGGCCCAGCCGTTCATCGACTCGTGGGTGAAGCCGTTGCTGTCGGCGTCGCCGATCATTTCATAGTAACCGTCGGCGTCCAGCCGGTAATGCTTGCCTTCGATCCCGTATTGGGTCAGCCAATTGTAGCGCTTGTCGAGGACGAGCTTCTCGTAGAGCATCAGGGCACGCTCCGGATTCTTCGCGCTCATGGGGATGGCGAAGCCGTTGTGGATGGGATGGACCGGCCGCACCAGGCCGCTCGTCCGGCAGTACGGGTAATAGCCGATCTCGACGTTCGGGTCCTTGGACTTCATCAGGCTGAGGGCGTGGCTGTACTTCACCGGGTTGAGCCCGCTCAGTACGGCGACGGAATAGCCGTCGATGAACAGCTCGTTGATGGGATTCTTGTTCGAAAGGGCGCTGCGCGTCCAGAAGCCCTTGTCGGACCAGCGTTTGAACATCTTCATGTCGGCGGTGAAATCGGCCGATCCCCAATAGGCGCCGATCGCGTCCGGATCGTCGTAGTCGGCGCGCAGGCCGTAGGGCATGAACAGTTCCGCCCAGGCGTACTTCATGTACAGGACGCTGGTCGCCGAGAACGACGGCCCGTAGCCGTTGTCGATGACGATTTCCGAAGTGATGTTGCGGTAGGGTTCGCGCCGCTTTACGCCTTCGAGGTAGGCCTCGACGTTGGCGAGGCTGTCCGGCACCGGCAAAGCGTATTTCCTGCGGAGGTCCTCGCGGTAGAGGAAGCCCTCGTTCACGTATTCGCGCCAGGTCGCCGGGATGGTGTAGATATGGCCGTTCACTTTCACCGCGTCCCAGTAATCGTCGGCGACGAAGGCGTAGAGGTCGGGAGCGCATTTCGGGAGCAGGGCGTCCAGATCCGAGAAGGCGCCTTTCTGCGCGAACTGGTTGTAGTTGAGCCATTCGGAGGTGAAGATCAGGTCGATCGCCTGGCCCGAACTGAGCAGCAGATTGTAGCGCTGCATGTAATCGGACCAGGTGGTGTACCTGAAGGAGACGGTGCAGTTCAATTCCTCGACGGCCATCCGGTTCACTTCGTCCTGGATGAGCCCCAGATCCTTCGGCGCGTCGCCGAGCATGTACAGGACGACGTCGACCCGCTTGGAGATGTCGATCCCGTTCCTGGTCCGGGAAGCGCCGCTTCCCCCGACGGCATCGGCCTTTTCCGCGGCGCAGCCCGATAGGCAGCCCAGCGCGGCTGCCAGCGCGGCGGCCAGCGCGGCGGCCTGCAGCGGCGACGTCCTTTGCGTACGGGTCATGCGCGGACTTCCTTGTTTTCGCGGAACTCGTTCGGGGTTACGCCGTTCATTTTCTTGAACACCTTGAAGAAATAGGAGCTGCTGGAAAAGCCGGCCCGCTCCGAGATTTCGGCCACCGACAATTCCGTCGTGGACAGCAGTTCCTTCGCCTCCGCCATCCTGACGCCGATTATCTTGTCGAGGATGGTCGTTCCCGTCCGCTGTTTGTAGACGTGGCTAATGTAAGCCGGCGACTTCTGGAGGTAATCGGCGATCGAATCGATGTAGAGGTCCTGCCGCATGTAGCCGGTTTCGATACGGCGGTTGATCTTTTCGATGATCTGTTCGTTGCGGTTGGCCCTGCGGTCGGCCAGGACGTTGCCCACCTCGTCGAACACAGCGTAGAACCGGGCGTTTATCTCCGCTATCGTTTCGACGTTCGACATGTTAGCGACCGAAATCACCTTTCCGATATCCAGGTCGGTGCCGTTGATTCTCTTGACGGTCCTGACGGCGTCGTCGACGGCGAAGACGAGGTGCGACAGCATCATGTTGAAAACGTTGATCGGATGAAGGTTCGCGGAGGCGATGATTTCGTCGTAGCGCTCCCTGGCTTCCGCGGTTTTCCCGGCAAGCAACGCCAACGCGAGCCGCTTCTCCGTCTCCGAAGGATATTCGTAGCCATCGAAGGCGATGGCCTGGATTTCGCGCGCGTGGATGATGGCGCCGTGTCCGCGGTACAGCCGGAAAAGCGACGCCTCCAAGGCTTCGGCGTACATTTGCGGCAGGTGCTCGATGCCCGCCTCGATCTTGCTGACCGTCAGGGTCACCGACAGTTTGTTGACTTCCGCGATCCGGCCGCGCAGGGCGACCAGCCTTTCCTCGAGGGCGTCGGCGTCGAAATCGGTCTTGCGGTCGAGCGAATTGAGGATGACGACGATGCCGTTGTGTCCCATGTCGAGGACTGCGTGGTTCGCCCGGCCGGGAACGGCGGCGACGCAGGCGTCCATCAAGGAAGCCTTTACCAAGCTTTGGTCGACGGCCGTGAATTCCTGGCTGAAGGCGAGGTGGCGGTCGATCGTCAGAAGGACCAGGCAATAATAGCCGGAGGCGTTGAAGGCGGTGTCGAGTTCCTCGAGCTTCAGTTCGATCGTCTGCCCGTCGTACACGCAGCGGCCCAGGAAAATGTCCCGGAAGAATACCTGCCGCAGCAACCCGACGTTCTTTTTTTCCTCGAGGCTCAGTTTCCGCAGCGTGGCCACGAGGGTCTCGATCGGGACGTATAGCCGCTTCGCCAGCAGCCAGGAAGCGATGAAGCCGATAGCCAGCAGCGTCAGGGCCACCAGGATGGTGATGTACTTCATCCGGTTGATCCTGCTCAGGATGAAGCTCCGCGGGGTCAGCTTGATGTAGCGCCACCCGCCTTCGTCCGGTCCGGTATAGGATACCAGGAACACCGTTCCGTCGACGGTTTCCGTGAACGAACCGGGAAGCTCCGTTTCGAGCATCCTCCTGATCCAGGGCAGGTCCGAAAGGTCGCTCATCATCGGATAGGTCTTTGAATCGGAAACCGCCACGCCGTCCCTGTCCAGGATGAAGGTTTCGGAATTCTTCATGGGCGAATTGTCGGAAATGAAATCGGTGATCCATTCCTCGGAAAAATTGATGATCACCGCGTGCTCGATCGGCCCCTGCCCGAAGGCGTCGTAGATCAGGAAGGTGTAGTAGTTCTTCGCCTTCCGGTCGGCGACCCGCGTCGCGTAGGTGCGCGGGATCGGCCGGTACGGGCGGAATTCACGGAACGACTTCACGAGCGTGACGATGTAGCGGTCGTCCAGCTGGGCCCGCGTCTGGATGGCTTCCCGGATCTCGTCGCGGTTGATGACGGAATTGACGTAGAAGGTGTCCTTGGACCCGTTGTACACGTACACGGAATCGATGAACGGGATGGACAGCCGGTAATTGGTCAGCTGCACGTCGGCGGTGCGCAGGGCTTCCGCGTCGGGGTCCGCGTAATACATCAGCCGGGAAACGTTGAGGTCGTTGTATATCTGGCTGGAAAGCGTCACGGCGATGTCGGTCAATGCCGCGACGCCCTTCCCTGTCTGAACCAGGGTATCCATGTCGTTGGCGTAGACCTGCTTGAGCGCGATGGTCTCGAAGTTGAGGTAGAGCACTGTCGCGGTGACCACCAGCGACACGAAAATGCTCAGCGTGGTCGACAGGAAGATTTTGATGAATATGGAGGACGGCGCGCTCTTCATACAGTTGTACTATATGCCGGATAAAGACATCGGTGTTGGAAAAACGCTCCGGCCGCAGGCGGCGGGCCGGCCGCCCGCGGGCAGGCCGGAGCGCGATTACGACATCTTCCGTCCTGTCTCTACTTAATGCCCATGTCGTCGCAGTAGGCCAGCCACTGCTTATTGTATTCGGCCTGGATCTTCTCAAGGCCGGCCTTCTTGGCCTCGGCCATGAACTTGGCCATGCCGGCTTCCACGTCCGGCACGAGGCCGGCCTGGAGAGGCGCGAGGTACTGGGCCGTAACCGAGTCGAGGGCGGTCTTCTCGGTCTGGAACGGCAGGTAGTCGACGGCGAAACCGTTGTACAGGTCCGGCGTCGCGACCTTGTCGAACTCGGCGAACAGTTTCTTGACCGCGTCGTAGGACGGGGCGAACAGCATGTACTCGGGATTGCGCCATGCCCAGCCGTTCATCGACTCGCGGCCGAAGCCGTTGGTGTTGGAGTCGCCGACCATCTTGTAGTAGCCGTTGTCCGCCACGTAGTTCTTGCCCTCGATGCCGTACTGGGTCAGCAGGTTGTAACGCTTGTCGGTGACCATCTTCTCGAAGAAGGCCAGGGCGCGTTCTGGATTCTTGCTGGCCGCCGGGACGGCGTAGCCGTTGTGGGTCGGGTGCACGGGGTGCACCACGCCGGTGGTCCGGCTGAAAGGATAGTAGCCGATTTCCCACTCCGGATGGGTGGCCTTGATGGCGACCAGGTCGGTGGCGAATTTGTTCGGGTTGATGCCGGCCATCTTCAGCGCCAATTTGCCGGTCTGGAACATGGTGGCGATATCTTCCGTCGAGGACAGGATGCTGCGCGACCAGAAGCCCTTGTCGGCCCAGCGTTTGAACAGCTGAAGGTCGGCCAGATGCTCCGCGGAGCCCCAGTACGGGAACATCTCGCGGGGTTTGGCGTTGTCGGCGGCCAGGCCGTACTGCGGCATGCCGCGGTCCAGCCAGGGGTGCAGCATTTCCGCGGTCAGGCTCATGACGGCGGAGAACTGGTTGGCCGCCAGGGTTTCGGCGATTCCGACCATGCCGGGTTCGTTCTTGAGCACCGTCTCCAGGTACTGCTCCATCGTCGCCAGGGAATTGATCTCGGGCAGCTTGTACTTCTTGCGCAAATCCTCGCGGTACTCGAAACCGTCGTAAACGTATTCCTTGTACATGGCCGGCACGGTGTAGATCTTGCCGCCGACCTTGACTCCGTCCCAGCCGGACTTGTCGACGAACTTATTGAGCACCGGCGCCGCGACGGGCATCAGCGCGGTGATGTCCTTGTAGGCGCCGGCCTTGGCGTAGCGCTGGTAGTCGGTCCACTCGGCGGTGAAAATCAGGTCGATCGGCTGGCCGGAGGTCAACAGCAGCTGGTATTTCTGGCTCCAGTCGGTCCAAGTCGTGTAATTGTATTTGACGGTGCAATTCAGATCGGCCATGGCCAGCTTGTTGACCTCGGCCTCGATGGCCGGCAAGTCTTTCGGCGCGTCGCCCAGCATCCAGAACTGGAGCTCCACCGGCTGGCTGATGTCCAATCCGGTCGCAGTCGTGCGCTTGGCTGTTTGGCTTTGGGTCGTACCGCCGGCGAACGATATCGCGGCGGCCAGGCACAAGGCGACGAGGGTAAGCAGTGTCCTTTTCATTCAGTACCTCCTGAAAAACTATATCTCGACCGTTAAAAACGGCATCAACCCTTTACTGCGCCGATCGTCAGGCCCTTCACGAAGTATTTCTGTACCCAGGGGTACAGGAAGAGGATGGGCCCGGTGCAGACGACGGCCATGGCCATGCGGACGGATTCGGTGGGAGCCTCGACGCCGATCGCCGCGCCGGTCTGCGCCATCTGGCGCATCGCCTGCGTGTTGTTCAGCATGTTGTACAGGTAGAACTGCAGCGAGTATTTCGCCGGCGTCGAGATGAACAGGGAACTGGTGAACCAATCGTTCCAGTAGGCCAGAGCCAGGAACAGGCCGATCGTGGCGAGCCCGGGCTTGGCCAGGCTGAGGACGATGTCGGTGAAAATCCGGAAATCGTTGGCGCCGTCGATGACCGCGGCTTCGATGATTTCGTGGGGGACCGACGCCTTGATGAAATTCTTCATGAGTATGATCAGGAAGGGATTCATCAGGCCGGGCAGGATGAGCACCAGGCGGTGGTCCTGCAGATGGTAATAGCGGGTCATCAGGATGAACCAGGAAATGAGGCCTCCCTGGAACAGGGTGGTGAAATAGATGAAAAAGGAAATCTTGTTGCGGTATCGGCAATCGGGCCGCTGAAGCACGAAGCCGGTCATCGCGATCAGGAAAAGCCCGGCCAGGGTTCCGCAGACAGTGTTGACGATGGTGATGCCGTAAGCCCGGAATATCGTCTCGGGAAATTTGAAAATGAACCCGTAGGCCTCGAGCGAGAATTTCCGCGGCAGGATGCTGTACCCGAATCTGGCGATCGTCTCCTCGTCGGTGAAGGAGGCGGAAACCACCAGCAGGAAGGGCAGAATGCATGCGACCGATATCAGCGCCAAAACGACGTAGGCGACGGCGGAGAACACGGCCGAATCCTTGGATGCCCTGACTTTCTTTCCCATGACGTACGTTCCTTTTCTGCCGGCTCAGAAGAGCGCGTAGTCTTCGTTCACCCGCTTGACGACCCGGTTGACCGCAATGATCAGGATGAAGCCGAAGAGCGATTGGTAGAGGCCGGCGGCGGAGCCGAGGCCGATATCGAAACTTTTCGTAACCGAGCGGTAGACGAAGGTGTCGATGACGTCGGTCGTCGGGAAAAGCACGCCGTTGCCGCCCACCATGTTGTAGAAGAGTTCGAATTGGCCGCGCATGATGCGTCCGACCGAGAGCAGGAAAAGCGTGATGAAGGTGGGCTTCAGGAGCGGCAGGGTGATGAAGCGGATCTGCTGCAGGACGGTCGCCCCGTCCAGCTGGGCGGATTCGTAGTACTCGTCGCTGATCGAAGAAATCGAGGCCAGATAGATGACCGTCCCGTAGCCGACGGTCTTCCAGATGTAGGCTGCGGTCAGGCCGAAGGGCCAGAACCGCGGCGTATTGAAGGCGTCGAATTTCTCGCCGCCCAGAGATAAAAGGACGGTATTCACCAAGCCCTTTTCGTAATTGAGAAGGTTGTAGACGAAGACCCCGAGGATGACGTAGGAGACGAAGTACGGCAGGAACATCAGGGACTGCGCCGTCCTCTTGAATACGCGGCCGCCTATCCGCGACAGCAGGATGGCCATGGTTATTTCCAGGACGTTCTCGATGGCGATGAAGGCCAGGTTGTACAGGACGGTGTTCCGGGTAATGCGCCACAGCGATCCGGACTTGAACAGATAATCGAAATTCTGAAGGCCGATGAAGGGGCTCCCGAAAATCCCGCCACGGAAATCGTAGCGCGTGAAGGCAAGATAGATGCCGAACATCGGCATATAGGAATTCAGGATGAAGAAGACGACGGTCGGGACGACCATCAAATAGAGGATCCGGTTCTTGGATAATTCGTGCAGGACGCCCGAAAGACCGTCCTTTTTCCTCAAGCTTCGCGTCGTCGTCATCATGTCCCCCGCGTTCACGGTACTCCGCCCCGGAAAGACTCGGAATATGCAATATCCTTCGATCTGTGCACTATCCTGCTGTCGCACGCTGTCAATTCCTGCGGCCCGTGTAATTTTTAAAGGCGGGCCGGATTTCTTTTGACAGCGGAACCGAAAGCCGGTATAAGTCGAGCGACGGAGGCATGGCCATGGGCGAAGGAAGAACGGTCATCGGATTGGACGCCGGATGGAAATTCCGGAAAGCCGGGGCCGGAGCGGTGGCTGGCGCGGTGGCTGGAGCGGCGACGCCGTCCCACAAGGGGTTCGACGATTCCGCATGGCAGACCGTCGCGCTCCCGCACGATTGGTCCGTCACCGAGCCCTTCAGCCCGGACTATTCCAGCGGGACCGGCTACGCCGCCGGCGGGATCGGCTGGTACCGAAAAAGCTTCCGGTTGGACGCAGAATACGCCGGGAAGCTGGCGTCCATCACCTTCGACGGGGTCTACAACAACAGCCAGGTTTGGATCAACGGGCACAATCTGGGCAGGCGCCCCAACGGCTACAGCTCGTTCAGCTACGACCTGACTCCCTTCCTCGTTTCAGGCGGGCGGACCAACGTCGTCGTCGTGAAGGTCAGCCGCCTGGACCTGGCCGATTCGCGCTGGTTCACCGGTTCGGGGATCTACCGTTCCGTCTATCTGACGCTAACGGACCCCGTCCGCCTCGCCGCCTACAGTCCCTTCGTGGTCATCCCCGCCGCGTCCGCCGCGGACGCGGCGGGCGCGGATGCGGCCGCGGCGAGCGCCGCCGCGCTCATGGTCGAGGCCCGCGTCATCAACAGTACGGACCGGGCCGTCGATGCCGTCGTCCGGCACTCCCTGGCCGATCCGCGGGGAACCGTCGCCGCGACCTACGAAGCAAGCCTCCGGCTCGGTCCTGGCGCCGACGCCCCGTGCCGCGCCGCGCTGTCCGTCGCCCGTCCGGAGCTCTGGTCGCCGGATTCGCCTTCACTGTACGCGTTGACTACGGAGGTCGTGGCGGATGGGAAAACAACAGACAGGACCACGACCGCCGTCGGCATCCGGACCTTCCGTTTCGACCCGGATCGGGGCTTCTTCCTCAACGACGCCAATCTGAAGCTGAAGGGAGTCTGCCTGCACCACGACGCCGGCTGCCTGGGCGCGGCTGTCCCCGCGCCGGTCTGGGCGGATCGCCTTGCCAAACTCAAGGCCATGGGTTGCAACGCCATCCGCATGAGCCACAATCCGCCCGACCCCAAGTTGCTGGACCTCTGCGATTCGCTGGGCTTCCTGGTCATCGACGAAGCCTTCGACGAGTGGGAAGGCGTAAAGAACAAATGGTCGACGGGTCACAATGTCTATCCGCCCAAGCATTTCGGCTACGGCGATGATTTTCCGGTTTGGCACGAGGCCGACCTGGCGGCGATGGTCCAGCGCGACCGCAACCATCCTTCGATCATCCTGTGGAGCGTCGGCAACGAAGTCGACTACCCCAACGATCCCTACTGCCACCCGAGCTTCCTGGCGATGGCGGGCAACAACGACGCCGGCAAACCTGCCCAGGAAATGATGTACGATCCCGACAAGCCGAACGCCGAGCGGCTGGCCGGCATCGCCCGGGAGCTCGTCGCAATCGTCAAGAAGCATGACGCGACCCGGCCGGTCACGGCGGCCATCGCCTTTCCGGAACTGTCGAATATTACCGGCTACTGCGCCGAGCTCGATGTCGTCGGCTACAATTATAAGGAAAATTTCTACGCCGCCGACCACGCAGCCTATCCCGACCGCGCGCTCCTGGGCAGCGAGAACGGCGCCGGCTACGACCAGTGGCTGGCGGCCCGCGACAACGATTTCATCGCCGGGCAGTTCGTCTGGACCGGCGTCGATTACCTGGGCGAAGCCAAAGGCTGGCCGGTGCGGGCCTCCCCGGCCGGTTTCCTTGATCTGGCCGGCAATCCGAAGCCAAAATACTTCTTCCGGAAAAGCCTGTGGAGCGCCGAACCAGTCCTCTGCCTGGCCGTCCGTCCGAACGGGGAAGGCGCCGGGGCCGCCTCCGAATGGTCCAAAGTCCAAGCCGAGGCCGCCCATTGGGATTGGGGGGCCGGCGAAGCCGTGGAAGTCGTCGCCTACACCAACCTGCCTGAGGTCGAACTGATCCTGAACGGCCGATCGCTCGGAACCAGGCGGCTGGACGACGCGCCGACCGGGTACCTGCATTGGGATCTGGCCTTCGAGCCGGGCCGCCTGGAGGCGCGCGCCGCCGACAGCCCGATCTCCTGCGAGCTGCGCACCTCCGGCGCGGCCGCGGCCGTGGTCGTCCTGGCCGCGCCTGCCGCCATAACGGCCGACGGCCGCTACGTCGCCAGGATCGATCTTGGCCTGGCCGATGCCACCGGCATCCCCATTGCGACGGCAGACGTCCCCGTGGCCGTGCGGGTGGAGGGTCCCGGCGAGCTGCTCGGCCTGGAAAGCGGCGACGTCGCCGATACGGAAGCCTATACCACCCCTTTCCGCAAGACCTACCGCGGCCGGTTGGTCGCCTACGTCCGTTCGACCGGAGTAGCCGGGACGGTCCGCCTCCGCGCCGAATCCGCCGGACTGGAGGCCGCCGCGGCCACGATCGACTGCCGCTGAGGCGCCGGAGCGCTCCGGGCCGCCGCCGCAGCGACGGCGACTTCGATCCGCAGCCGCGGCCCCCGCGGCTGGCCGCGGCAGCCGGCAGCCCGGCAGCCCGGCAACCCGGCCTTAACCAAACCGGCTTGCAACAGGACCTGAAGTCAATCCGGCTTGAAAATCGCGACTACGGAATCCGTCCCGGCTTCCCACTTCCCCGCGATTCCCGATTCCAGCGCTCCCAATGCAAAGTGAAGCATCGCGATGCCGCAGTCCTGTATCAGCCGTTTACCTGTCCCGCGCACTCGGATCGTCATGGAATCCTTCGTCCATTTGAAGAGCCATGGCTGTCGATTAGTGGCCGAAGGGGCCGAGCGGGCGGAATTCAAGGCGGCTTGGGCCCAATTCGGGATGGCCGACAGATCGCCGTCGAGGATGCTTGCCGACGGTTTTCTCTTTTCGCTGCGGACAACGAATTTGGCGAGCCTTTCCACCGGGCTCGAATCCTCGGTGGGATAACCCAAGGGCGTGACGGAAAAGACCTCTTCGCCGGGCCTCAAAGAAATATGCGCTTTGACCGATTCGGGATTGAACGTCCCGCTCACCCAGCAGGTTCCCACCCCGAGGCTCGTCGCCTCCAAAATGAAGGCCTCCCCGTAATACCCGAGGAGCCGCTCGGCGTCAGGATCGGCCGAGTCCCCGATGAAGGCCGCGTACTGACCCGTGGAAGTTATCTTGCCGTACCCACCGACGATCCCTCTGAAAATTCCGGACGTATCGCCCTCGATGACCTCGATCCTGACTCCGCGCCCTAGTTCGTTGATCGAACGGGCAAGAGTCGACAGCGCTTCCATCTTCCGCGCTTCCACCGTTCGCGAATCGTAACTCCGGCGGGACACCCGGATTTTCATCGCGTCATTCCATTTCTTTTCCACAACGAAAGCCATCTCGGTTTCTCCTTTCGATACTTGGTATTGAAAAAATAAACATTCAAACTTACTTTAAGGTCAAGAATATTTGGGGTTCGAAATGAAAATCGGTGAATTATCCCGACGTCTCGGCGTCGCGCCTTCAAAAATCAGGTTTCTGGAGACGACAGGGCTCATTACCCCCGCGGCGCGACTAAAAAACGGATATCGGGAATATGGCGCGGACGATGAGGATACGCTCAGGCTCATCCTGCTCGCACAGAATCTCGGATTCAAACTTGATGAGATCCGGAAGACGTTCGCGGAACGAAAGATCGAAGATATTCCCTGCGACGAATTTATCCAACGGCTGGAAGTCAAGCTCGGCGAAATAGATCGACAAATAGGGCGTCTTTCCGACATGAAGACCAAAGTCTCCGGTGTGCTTGAGGAGATGCGTCAACGCCGTTCAGTGTTCGCTTGTCCGGATTCCCGGCATCAGGGGGCCTGATCTCATAGGTACCGCCCTTCCCGCTTGGCCTTGAGGCAGGCCACCGCGCTCAGGTTTCCGCCCGCGCAGACCTGGTTGACCGCGGCGGGATAGGGAAATTCGTGAGCCTTGGCGTAATCGATGCTGATTATCTTGCATTCATGAACTTCCGGAGCCGTTTGCCCTGCCTGACGTATTGCTCTCGAATCACCGGCCTCGCCATGGAGACCTCCACAAAATAATCGCCGAATCGGGAAACTTCTCGCGGAGTCCGGTAGCCCAGTGATTTCCGTGGCCAATTATTGAGCCTCTCGACAATCCAAGCAAGACGAAGATGAGTCAGCGTATCGAGCGGTTGTGTCTCGGGAAGATTTTGGCGAAGCAAGCCATCGGCTTCAGCGCAGCGCTTCGAACACTTCCTTGAAGCTCTCTATCCCCGCTTCCAGGTTCTCGATAATCTCTCCCGCCAGTACGTCCGGGTCCGGCAGGTTGTCCAGGTCCGTGAGGCTCTTGTCCTTGATCCAGGTGATGTCCAGGCTCGTCTTGTCCCGGGCGACGATCTCGCCGTAGGTGAACTTCCGCCAGCGGCCTTCGGGGTTCTTCTCCGCATCCCAGACGGGTTTCCGCTTGTTGATGTTGCCGGGCTTGTAGCAGTCGATGAAATCCTTGAGATCCTCCAGCTTGAGCGGGTCTTTCTTCAAGGTGAAGTGGATGTTCGTCCGGAAGTCGTAGAACCAGATTTCCTTGGTCCACGGAGTCTTGGCGGCGGGGTGGTTGTCGAAGAAGAGGACATTCGCCTTGACGCCCTGCTTGTAGAAGATGCCGGTGGGAAGGCGGAGTATGGTATGGAGGCTCGTCGTCTCCATGAGCTTCTTCCGCACCGTCTCCCCGACGCCGCCCTCGAAGAGGACATTGTCAGGAAGCACTACGGCCGCGCGGCCGTCGGACTTGAGCATCGTCCTGATGTGCTGGAGGAAGTTGAGCTGCTTGTTGCTCGTGGTGACCCAGAAGTCCTGGCGGTTGTAGGTAAGGTCTTCGCTGTCCTGCTCGCCTTCCGCGTTGGTGAAGGTCATGCTGCTCTTCTTGCCGAAGGGCGGATTGGCCAGGACGTAGTCCACCCGAAGCCCAGTGTCGGCGATGAGGGAGTCGGTGGATGAGATGAAGGTTTCGCTCTCGAAGTCTCCGATGTTGTGCAGGAAGCAGTTCATCAGCGCCATGCGCCGCGTGGAGGCTACGATCTCGTTTCCCCGGAAGGTCCGCTGCTTGAGGAATTCCTTCTGGTCACGGTTGAGCGTGTAATTGGCGGGATTCGCGATGAAGTCGTAGGCCGCCAGGAAGAAGCCGCCGGTGCCGCAGGCGGGATCGGCGATCGTTTTCATGGGTTCCGGTCGCACGCAGGCTACCATGGCGCGGATGAGGGCCCGGGGCGTGAAGTACTGGCCGGCGCCGCTCTTGGTGTCCTCCGCGTTCTTCTCCAGGAGGCCTTCGTAGATTTTTCCCTTGACGTCGGCGCCCATCGAACTCCACTGTTCCTTGTCGATCAGGTCGATGAGCTTGTAGAGCTTGGCGGGGTCCTGGATCTTGTTCTGGCTCTTGAGGTAGATCTGTCCGAGCGCGCCTTTCTGCTTGGAAAGTTCCCGCAGGAGTTCGGCGTAATGGCTCTCCAGTTCAGCCCCGCGCTTGTCGGTAAGGCTTTCCCAGTCGTATTTCCTGGGGATGGGGAGTTTGCGGTTGTAGGGCGGCTTGGAAAACTCGTCGGCCATCTTGAGGAAGAGCAGGAAGGTGATCTGCTCCAGATAATCGCCGTAGCCGACCCCGTCGTCGCGGAGCGTGTTGCAGAACGACCAGACCTTCCCGATGATGCTCGACGCGTTGTTGGATTCGTTCATGATTGGTCCTTCGTCACTCAAAATTCTCAATCAGCAGGAAGTCGCGGATATTCATATGGATGATGCCCTGCCGGCTCAGGTCGATCTCGTCCATACTCAGGACGTATTTGGCGAAGTTGTCGGGTATGCGCTCAAGAGCCCCGAATTCCCGCCGCAGGGTTTCGGGGCCGGATAGGAGATACGCGACCTGCACGTAGAAGCGTTTCCCTCCCATCCGCGCGCAGAAATCGATCTCCGCGTCCTTCACCCTCCCGATGGTGACCTCATACCCGCGGCTCAAGAGTTCCATATAGACGATGTTTTCCAGGATCTGGTCGATGTCCCGCAGATTGTTGCCGTACACCGTTTCGCGCAGGCCATGGTCGGCGAGGTAGACCTTCTCCTGCGTGGCGAGAATCTCCTTGCCCAAGAGGTCCTCCCGTGGAGCGAGGTGCAAGAGGCAGGCGGACCTGCAATGATCGATATAGTTGTAGATCGTTTCGGTGGAGACGGACCGTCGCTGATTTTTCAAATACCTGGACAAGGACGACGAAGAGAAAGTCCGGCCCGTATTCGCCAAGAAAAACAGGATGAGACGGTGGAGCAATTCCACGTCCCTGACCTTGTTCCGCTGGATGATATCCTTGAGAATGACGGAATCGAAGATTCCCGAAAGGTATTGCCGAACCCCGTCCTCATCGAGCGGGTATCGGTATAGGAAGGGGAATCCGCCGCGCACGAGGTATTCGCTGAACAACTTCGCCTTGTCGAATCCTGGGTCCCGGGTTTTTGACAAGGCACATATTTCCGCGAACGAAAAGGGATACATCCTGATTTCCACGTACCGGCCCGCAAGGTAGGTGGCCAGCTCGCCGGAAAGGAGCCGCGCGCTCGAGCCGGTGATATAGATATCCGCGGGAAAATCGACCAGCAGGGAATTGATCAGCCGTTCCCACCCCGCCAACTCCTGTATCTCGTCGAAGAAGAGATGAACCTGGTCCCCGCCGGAGAGCGCGAGCGCCTTGATCGCGGACAGGATGCCGTCGACGCCCCGGACCCGTTCGTCGACGGCCGATTCGCAGTTGAAAAACAGCAGCCGCTCCGGCGGGACGCCACCGGCCAGGAGCTCGTCCCGGATCAGGCCGAGCATGACCGATTTGCCGCAGCGCCGGATGCCGGTGATGACCTTGACGACCTCTGTACCCATGAAGGGCCGTATTTTCCGCATGTATCCTTCGCGGGGGATCATGAGAAGAGAGTATCACAAGTATATCGAAAAAAGAAGTCAATATTGCGTGTTATTTTCGATATAACGAAAACACCTTTGATGGCCTACTGGCGGAACTGTGTGCCGTGGTTGGAATTGACCCGGTAACCGACGGAATGATCGTATCCAGGATGAAGGAGACAACCGTTTTCTTCGGAGCAAGGAATATGCATTTTTCGCATATTGCCATCCGGATCAAATTGACAGCCTGCCTCTTCGCTGAACTACCGAGGAAAGCTCGGCAGTTCCCCTCTTTTTGACCTGTCAAGGATTCCTTGACAACTGAGCTCCCAATTATTCCCGGATTGAAATTGTGCCATTTTTCACAGGCTGCCGCATCAAATTGGAAAAAGTTCAGAGAAAAAATCATGGGCAAAATCCTTGTCCAGCCTTCCCGTCGTGGTGACGAGCTTCGAATATCGTTTTTCGCAGCGAACCTCAGAATTGGGAAAAGCCGGGACCGGCTCAAACTTTCCGGATAGACCCCTATCTGTGTCTGTTCCCGGATAGAGCAAAATAACTTTACCAGCGGAAAAATATAGTCCGTACGTGAAAACCTGCCGTAGATCATGCTCGTCGGGCCCGCCGGTAGCAGGAAGTTTCCACTTGGTGTCGATAATAATGCGTTCGTTTTCCCGCTGGATGAGGATGTCCGGCCGCAGGTACATCCGGTTCCAGAAACGACGACTTTCGGGGCGGAGCACAACGGTTCCGTCGTTTCGGCGACGAGCTTCGACGGTGAGGAGGTGCAGCACCGTTCGCTCGAAGAGGTTGTTCATATCGAACATGAGCGCGAATACCGGGCTGTCTCCATATCGGATTGCGGGGCCGAGATTTCGAACAATGAGCCAGGCGATATCGATCGCCTCCCGATAGCGTTCGGTTCTCCGGTCATAGCTCAGGCGATCCATGAATGCCGAATCCGGATGGAAAGGCGGAATATCAAGGAAATCCAGGCGAACAGCGAATAGGCGCGCTTTCAACTCCGATGAGCAGACGGCGTAGAGAATGTCAAGCGCAAGGCGGAGGATACCGTTCAATGCATGGTTGCGGTCGTAAACCGAGTGGTCGGTGAACCATTTGTCCGGTTTGGTAAGGTTCCGATTCACGTGCTGGGTGAAGAGGAGTTTCCCTTTAAGCGCGGACACGTTTCCGGCTTCTCTGCGGTATTTCCGAAGGAGGCCTTCACGTGCCAAGATTTCTTCTGCCGCCAGGAATTGAAGCGCGATGATGTCGAGGAGCGGCGTCTTGCCGACGCTCTGGAGCGCGTTCGATAGAATATCGGCTCGCAGAAAACCGCTGGCGGCGAGCATTTCAAGCAGGGCGGTGCGCCATAGCTCCGTTCCCCTTCCGTATCCGTCCCGGTCGATTTTCGGAAGCACTTCAATCGTAAGGTCATCGACGCGGATGATGCCGACGTATTGCTTGAACTTGACGCAGTCGAAGCCGAGGTCGAAATAAGAGTCGCAGATCTTGTCGTGGAACCGAGCCAGCGAGCGAAAGGCGCGGGCATCCAGGGTATCACCGACCCGGAGGATGTCATGTTCGAAGATGGTCAGCGCGTTCCGTTTTTCCATTTACTCGTACAATAAGCGGAAAGCCTTTTCCGCCTTTTCGCGGCCGTCGCCGGCTATCGCCGCAGGCACATTTACTGTCCAGGTTTCCAGGGGTTCGTCGTCATCCCCGAAAAGATGGTAGACGTTTGGAACCTTGGAAACGAATGCGGGGCCGAGTATCCGGTGGAGCTTTTCCGGAGCGCCGTAGAGGTACTCCCGCAATTGTGGAATAATCTTCCTCCTGAAAATCTCCGCTAGCGCCGCTAACGGATCATCCGCGTCCTTTATGCCGGTGAAGTACCCATGCCCGATAGTGTGATCCAGGTCGAGCACCTGTTCGATCCTTGCGTTGAGCGCATCCAACAGTTTTTTCAGGTCGACGTCGAACTGTTCCGGCTGGACGATCGCCTCGGAATCGGGATAGGTCGCGATGAAGGAAAAACGCCGCCTAAGAGCGGAATCGAGCGCCTCCACGCTTCGGTCGGCGGTATTCATAGTTCCGATAATAAATAGGTTGCCGGGTACGCCGAAGGGTTCCTTGGAATACGGGAGGCTAACAATGGTTTCGTTCTCGTTCCCGAGGCGTTTATCGGATTCCACAAGAGTGATGAGTTCGCCGAAGATATTGGCTACGTTGCCCCGATTTATTTCATCGATGACAAGATAAAACGGCGGCGCATCGGCGAAGCGTCGCTTCCGTTCATTGCGCGAATCCGCGAGAGCATCCCTGAGACTGGGGTACTCCGCGTTCTGGCACGCGTATTCACAGGCCTGCAGAAATATTCCTGGTTCTATCCGATAACGCAGCGCATTGTCCTCCGGATCTTCCTCGTCATCGCCCATCACAGGTTTGATGCCCTGTATGAAGTCCTCGTAGGAGTAGGACTGATGGAAAGTGACGAACAGATGGTTTTTTCTGGCGCGCCGTTCGGAAAGCGTCGGACCTACCTGGTCGTCTTTTACCCCGATCACATACCCGCGTACGGCAAGTTCTTTCACTGTCGATTCCCAGCGCGATCCGCCCTTCAGGTTGCAGAATGTCATGGTCTGGGTCGAGTTGAGGATGATCGGCATATCAAAGCGAGCGATCCAGTCGACCTCGACGGTCTGGAAATCGTAATCCTCGGTTATCGCATTGCCGTAATCGTAATCCTGTTTCGACCGGGCGATGCCGAGTAGCTGAAAACCAGAGATCACTACGAAGTAATCGCCCTTCCGGACCTTGGAGAAGCGTTTGATGATGGACCGGTGCTCATTATTGATATTCGCCGTTTTCAGGTCACCGTATTCGTAGGAGCACCATTCGTAACCAAGGCGGTTCCCCGCTTTCAATGTGTTCCAGAGGTATCCGCCCTGTCCGGGGGCCAAATGCCAGTAGGTCGCCGAAGGATCCAGCCAAGTCAGCTTCGTTGAATCGGTGGCGACCTCGGCGCTCTCGGTCAGGTGCTTGAGTATTCCGAGAACCTTGTATGTTTTTCCGGTGCCGGGAGGTCCGTAGTAAATCGTGTTGATGTTCTCCATACGATTTTCCCTGGAGTCCGAGATCTCCGCAGCGTTTCTTTTTTGGTAGCTGTTCAAGAGTGTCTCGGCGTAATCGGTGACTGCTTTATTGCCGATTCCGGCGATGAGTTTCTTGTGACAGGCCGAGATTTGAGCGCTTTTCCCCAATCCGGCGATACTTCGCAACCAGACCGGATCATAGATATTGAGGACCACGGGCCGCTCTATATCGTTCTGGTAATGAAAAGCGATTTTCCACTTGTACACATCGCCGAGATCGATCCCATCTATAGCGGCAAGATCTCCTTTCCGGACTGCCTCGATTACGGAGACGACGAGGCCGCGCACGCGTACAAACGCTTCATTTTCGGCCTTCCCGTATTTTTCGTACCACGCGTATTCGGCGTTGTATCGACGTCCTTGCTTGGACTCCTTGATCTCCTCATCGTTGCGGGAGTAGATGCCGAATTTGAACGATGAGCCGCCCCAGATCGAACCGTAATCCTGGAGTTTCGCTTCCAGCCAATACGTGAAGGTATCGATCTCCCCGCCCGACTTCTTCTTCGTGCGGGAGTACTCTTCCAACGTCATGTGCCTGACCCGGTCGATAGGCCATTTTGCCAGGAAATCATTGTACATTCTCATATCGAGGCTCATGACTCGTGCTCCTTCCTATTCAGTATGCTCACCACCACCCGCTTAACGGTATCCATCTCCTCCGGCTTGCTGACCGCGATGAAGAGGGTTACCGCGGCGAGTGTGTTGCCGTCGATGACGGCCGTACTTTCGGTTGAGCCGAGCATGCCGTTACGCTCCAGGAAATAGAGGAAGCAAGCCGCCGCGATCCGTTTGTTCCCATCGGTGAAGGCGTGGTTCTTGACGACGAGGTACAGGAGAGTCGCCGCTTTTTCCTCCAGCGTCGGGTACAGTTCCTTTCCGCCGAAGGTCTGGTATATTTGGCTCACCGCGCTCTCGAATCCCCTGTCTTTCTCCACGGCAAAGACATCGGAGGAGAATTCGCTCTCCATTCGCTGTATGATTTCTCGATATTCGTCCACCTCGATGCGCTCCGCAGCCCTCGCGTTTTTTCCGGCCATGTCGAGCGTTTCGTGGTCGTAGTCGTCCAAGAGCGATAGTCCCGCCGAAAAACGATCCAGGAGCCCGGCCAGCGCTCCCGCATCCGCCAGGTTCCGGGCTTCGCTGGTTATCGCCCGCTGGAGTATGCTGATGCCGTTCTTGAGGTGCCGCAACTCAAGGTTCTTCTCCTCAAGGCGTTTCCGGTTGATCGCGTAGCCTTCAACCAGGTAGTCCCGGAGGCGTTGGGTGGCCCACCGGCGGAACTGGGTGCCACGCTTGGAATTGACGCGATAGCCCACGGATATGATCATATCCAGGTTGTAACAATGGCGCTCCCTGGAGATCTTCCTGTCGCCTTCTTTTTGAACTGTTCGGAATTTCCGAACAGTTGATGATTGGTCGAGTTCTCCGGAATCATAAATATTCGAAATGTGCTCGCTAATGTTGGCTTTACTGGAATTGAATAAGGAAACGATCTGGTTTTGGGTCAACCATACGGTTTCATCGGAAAACCGGACCTCTACCTGCGCTTGATCATCAGCACTTTGATATATGACAATCTCGCTCATGCGCGCCCCCTACGGGTAGATACGCGTCTTTCCTGCTTTCCGCTTGCCTTTCGCGTTCCGGCTGCCGCCTTTTTTGTGTCGGCCGTTTCCCGCTCCGCCCGTATGCGCTCCAGGAGTATACTCGCGCTCTCGTCGTCGGGATTCTGGGGCACGAGTTTCCCCTGGAAGGCCTTCTTCAAAATGCTCTGCCGGAGGGACTCGCCCTGTTTCAGGGCCTGATCGATGGACTCCTCCAACTTATCGATGACGGAGAGGCGGGATTCGATTTCGGAGACGATGCGGGATTGTTCGTTAGCAAAACAATAGGGAAATCTCAGCTTCTCAATTTTAGACAAATTTAACGTATACAACCCAGAAGTGGAAGAAGCTACTTGTTTGATTAATTCCCTCCCCATTCTTGATATAAAGAAATAGAGGACATATTTAGGCCTAACGGTGTCATCCAAGCGGGCCTTAATCAAATGATTCTGATGGACACAATCCTCTATTCCACCGGTCCAGATAGCAGCTCGGCCGATTTGATCAATACTGCCATTTCCTTCTACAAAAAGAAGATCACCAACTTTCAGTCTCGCCCGAGCTGCTTCATGTTCGAGCACCCCAAGTGAATGCATATCATAAAGATCCAAATAATTGAAACCAACATTAGCAACTCGTAGAAAAGGCATTTTATTCTTATAGGATTCACGTTTTGAATTCTTCGTTATTCCGCCAGAAACATCAGCAACATCCTTTAATTCCACCCACTTCCACCCCTCCGGCAGCTCCCCGTCCTTCACGTTCTCGTTCGTCAGCTTCCCCTCAAAGGCCCGCTTCAGCACCGCCTGCCGCAAGACCTTGAGCTGTTCCCGCGCCGCCGTGAGGCTCTCTATTCCCTTGTCCAGGCGGCTGAACAGCTCTTCTATCTTCGCGACGATGCGCTCCTGCTCGGGAAGAGGCGGGAGGGGGAATTGGATAGTTGCCAAATTTGATCGTGAAATACGTTTCCTAGTCGTCCCGTTCTGAAGATTCTCGATTTTATTACGTATCCAACGATTATTAATCGAATGAGCAAGAAACTTACCGGCAATACTTTTCGTTCCCAACCGTATTATTGCCACATCAACAACGGTGACAAACTTCTCATTACCCTTAAGCGGGAAAAGGCAAGCGCGCCCAATTGGATCAGGCATTCGAGCGACGAGTATGTCGCCGCTTTTTAAGAACGCACAATTGAGTTCAATCGCTTTTTCGTATGTTAGGGACCGGTTTGATCTGTCCCTAAATTTACCGTCACCAATATCAGCTAGCTGAATTAAACGAACTTCACCATTTGGATCTTGGTCTTTGCTTTCAATCCAATCGCCATCGCAGAATAATCCATCAGAAGCTAAAACATCCTCGATACATGCAAATATCCACCCTTTCGGCAATTCTTCACTCATCATCTACCCCGCCATCGCCCCGTTGAGCTCGTCCATGATGCCATCCATCTTGTCCCCGAACAACTGCCACATGCGGCCGCGGCCGCCACGGGAGTCGAAGGGGGTGTAGTCCAGGTCGTCGGCGGTGATGTGGACCGAGGAGGCGATGTGGTCGCGGATCATGCGGAGCCACTCCAGCTGCTCCTCCGTGAATTTGTGCCCCGCTCCGGCCTGCCGTTCGAAAATCCACTTCTTGAAGTTCGCGTTCACCGTGGCGTCCCAGAGGGTGAGCGCGGCGTCGATGCCGGCGACGCGCCGGAGGAGGGCGACCAGGGCCGTCAGGTCGTCCAGCGGCTGGCCGGTGACCTTTTCCAGTTGGGCGAACGCGCGCCAGACGCTCAGGGGGGCGAGCGCGGGGCGGTCCCGGCTCAAGGCTTGGGCGAGTTCCTTGATCATGGCCCGGGTGAGTTCCCGCCGCCTGAAGGGCTGGTCGTAGAAGATCCGGAGGGCGATCATTTCGTCCCGGTGGCCTTCCACCCAGGCGCGGAATTCTTCCGCAGTCGCCCGGGCGCGCATGGCCTGTTCCGCGTCTCCGCCCGCGTAGGTCACTTCGTCGATATTGAGAAGATCGATTTTCTGCTCGTGGACCTTCCGCACGTTCTCCAGATACTCGTTCGTCGCGCCGGTGAAAGGGCGGGCGGCCGCGTTACGCAGCGCCTCCTCCCGTTCCCGGACTTTTTCTTCGATCGCCTCCTGCGGCGCCGAAGGGTTCTCCCGTTCGACCGCATCGCGGATGCCGTCCAGGACGTCGGGGTTGCAGGCGTTAAGTAGGCCCTTTGCCGCCTCCGGGATGCCGATGCCTTCGGTCAACCGCCGGAAGGTTTCCTTCTCTTTTTCGGTGAGTTGCTTGTCCAGGCGCGCCAGGCGTCCGGCCAGGGTGGTGAAGAGGGCCTCGTCCCGCGCGCCGGCGGCGACCGCGCCCAGGAGGTCGCGGAGGGGTACTCCCGGCTTCTTCTCCAGCGGACGGCTGTCCGTCTTGAGGCTCTTGGTGACGCCGATGGCGTCCACGATCACGAAGTGGTCCTTGGCCAGCTTGGCCGTCGGGGACACCTTGCGCAGGTCGTCGTAGTCGATGATGCGCGTGCCCCGGCCCTTCATCTGCTCGAAGTAGCCGCGGCTCTTCACGTCCCGCATGAAGAGCAGGCACTCCAGGGGCCGCACGTCGGTGCCGGTGGCGATCATGTCCACGGTCACGGCGACGCGGGGGTGGTAGTCGTTGCGGAAGCTCGCCAGCACCGACTTGGGGTCGTCCTCCGCCTTGTAGGTGATCTTCTTACAGAACGCGTTGTCCTCGTCGAATTCCTCGCGGATGATCGCGATGATGTCGTCCGCATGGCTGTCGGTCTTGGCGAACACGAGGGTCTTGGGGACCTCGAAGGCTCCGTCGGAGTCGAAGCGGTCGGGAAAGAGTCCGCTCAGGTGGTCACGGAACGTCCGGATCACCATCCGGATCTGGCTCGGGTTGACGATGTCGTTGTCCAGCTGCTTGGCGGAATACGTTTCGTCCTCGTCCTGCAGTTCGAACCGTTTCCTGCGGGAAAGGCGCTCCCGCTTTTCGATGTAGTTTCCCTTCCAGAGCGTCCCGCCGCCCTTGGTTACCTTCGTTTCGATGAGGAAGACGTCGTAGCCGACGTTGACGCCGTCGGCGATGGCCATCTCGTGGGTGTACTCGGACACGACGTTCTGGCGGAAATAGGCGTAGGCGCGTTTGTCCGGCGTCGCGGTGAGTCCCACCTGGAAGGCGTCGAAGTAGTCGAGCACCTGCTTCCAGAGGTTGTAGATTGAGCGGTGGCATTCGTCGATCACGATGAAATCGAAATACTCGACGGGAATCTTTTCGTTGTACTCGATCGGCGGCACTTCCTTGGGCTGCCAATTTTTTTCCGCCGGGTTCTCCTCCTCGGCGCTTTCCTCCAGGTCCTGCCCCTTCAATATCGAGTAGAGCCGCTGGATCGTGCTGATGTAGACCTGGTTGTCTCCGGGTATGTAGCGGGAATTGAGCCGGTGGACGCCGTAGAGCTCGGTGAATTTCCGGTTGTCGTCGTTCGGCTGGAAGGCGCGGAATTCCTGCTCCGCCTGCTCCCCCAGGTTCCTCGTGTCCACCAGGAAAAGGACGCGTCGCGTGTTGGTGTATTTGAGGAGGCGGTACACCGCGGTGATGGCCGTGAAGGTCTTGCCCGCTCCCGTCGCCATCTGAACGAGCGCGCGCGGCTTGTTCGCCTTGAAGGAGGCTTCTAGCCTCTCGATGGCGTTGATCTGGCAATCGCGGAGCCCTTCCGTCGGAAGGCGGTCCAGGTCCTGGATCGATTTCCGCAGCGAAGCGCCTTTTTTGAGCCAGGCGCGCAGGGTTTCCGGCCGGTGGAAAGAGAAGACTTCCCGCGAGCGGGGTTTCGGATCACGGAAATCGGTGAAACGGGTTATCGTTCCGGTTGAGACGTAGACGAAGGGCAGCTTTTCATTGTCCAGGTAGTGCAGCCGGGCGGCCGCGTAGCCTTCCGCCTGGTCCTCATGGACCGAAAGCCGCTCGCCCTCATCGTTCCGTTTCGCTTCCAGGATGCCGACCGGCTTCCCGTCCACGAAAAGCGCATAGTCCGCAGGTCCGATGGAGGTCGCGTATTCCCGCACCGCGACTCCAGCGGCGGCCTGCAGGTTGAGGTCCCGCTTGCCCTGCACCGCCCAGCCGGTAGCCGCGAGCTGCCTGTCTATCGCGTCCCGCGCCCGCTGTTCCGGATTCTGGTTCATCGCCATGCCTTGATTCGGTAATTCATTTTTCAGCGTGGATTATAGCACGATTAGATGGTCTGATATCGATCGACGGACCGAGTATGCCATGATTGGCTTAGCGGCCAGAACCCATTTGCCGCCGCCCGTGAATCGCTGTACAATGAAGCCATGGACACGCCATCCTTGGATCCCGTCATCGCCACCCTCCTTGCCGAGCTTCGCGCCAGCCTCGGACCTGCGATCCGGGAAGTATGGCTATTCGGCTCCCGCGCGCGCGGCGACGCCCAAGACGGGTCGGATTACGACCTGCTGGTGGTGGCGAACGGCGAGGTTTCCGACCTCAAGAGAAAGGTCCAGGACGCCGAGTGGGCCTGCATGGAACTGCACAACGCCCTGGTATCCAGTATCGTCTACACGGAAGCTCAATGGGATGAACGCAAGCAGACCCCATTCGGCTGGAACATCCAGCGCGAAGGGAAGCTCGTCGCATGATTGACGGAGCCAAGCTTGGAAGAATAGAGCCAGACGCCGCTCCCCGCGCGCGAGCGGGCGAAGCGGTATCCTCCGCCCCGCCCCAAAAAAACAAGGGCGCGGGCTCTTCCGAGACCGCGCTCCGGGAACGTCCTTGCGGGGCGGAGATACAAGCGGAGCACGCGGTCCCGGCGCAGCCGGGACGCGCCCTTCCCCGCTTCCGCTTGCAGCGCTTTATTCCGCTAAGTCGCGACGCGAGAAATCGGGATTCATCCCCATCCATGAGATATTCCGCGCTGCGCGGCGACGGGTGTCCTGATACGAAATACGTAGTCGTTTTTTGACCTTTCCCCGACGCTTGTTCGATGCGCGGAATTCGCGGGTGCGGCATCTTTGCCTCAACAAATCAGATTCGGAGGAATCAAGATGAGGTACGGATATTCGCGGATGTTTCTTTTTCTTTTCCTGGTGGCCGCGATCGGCGCCTTCGCCACGGAGCGGAACGGCGACCCGATCGCAGACGCGGAGGTGGTCCTGGAGACGCCCCTGCCGCCGTTCTCCTTTGTCACCTACATCGGAGGGGGCGCGGGGGCTTTCCTGACGGATGGCAGGCCCGTCCCGCAGGTCGAATGGTCTTCGGGATTCCAGCTGACCCCCTGGCTCGCGATAGGAGGCCGCTTCTCGGCCTCGCCGCTCTCCGCCTTCGAGCACGCCGATTTCGGGGTTGACGTCGCCTCGGTGGACGCGGCCTACCTGACGAGTTCGGGCACCGAGCTTCTTTTCACCCCCTGGGCGGAAAAGGCGGTACACCCCCTTCTGATGCTGACCCTGGGCGGCGCGTCGGTCGGCCGGATGGAGGACATCGACGACGAGGAAGGCTACGACGCGGTCTTCGAGGAACGCTGTTTCAGCGCTTCGGCAAGCGCGGGCGCCGAGCTCAATCTGAGCCGTCATGTCCGGCTCGCCCTTCGCGGCGGCTGGCGCTTCGTGGCCAACGATGCGGACCTCGGCTTGGACGAGCTGGAGTTGAGCGGTCCCGAAGCGAGCGCGACGGTCCGCGTACTTTGGAGGACGAGCTTCGAATGATGAAGGCCCTATAGCCGAACGATCAAGAAAGCCGACGCGGCCGCGCTTGCGCGGGCCGGAGGGCCCCGCGGATCCGCCGAAAGGGTTTCCGCGGGGCTACTTCGTCGGAAGGGATCCGCGCTATAGTCAGCCGATCATGGAACACCTGATTCTCGCGGTCTATGTGGTTCTGTTCGCTTCGGGCTTCGCGGGAATCGCAGCCCTCGTTTTCCTGAGGATACGGGTGCGGGGCGCGATCGTTTCGGATTTCATCGGCGTCCAGACCATGCTGCTCCTGGGCCTCGCCATCGTTCTGGCCTATTTCTACCTGGACAATGTGGTCGCCGTCGGGGGGCGTGACGCCGATCCGGTCCTCGGTCCCATCGCCCTGTTATCCACCTGCGTCCAGGGCGTATTGTACCTGTTCGCTGCCCGGATGACCCGCAGGATCAGGACGGGCGGAAGGCTCCGGCCCCGCCTTCGCGACGCGACGACCGTACTCTGCCTTTTGGTGGCGGCGACCAGTTTCCTGGCCGCGTTGGAGGGGCCGATTGACGCCATCCTCCACAGCGCACTGAAGGACGCCTTGGCGCGGCTTTCGGCCCTTTCGGGGGGAGGCTACGTGCTGGTCTGCGCCGCCCTCCTCTTTCTGGCTCTCTGCCTCCGACTCGCTCCGATGAAGGCCGAGCACCCGGCAGTCCTCCTCCTCGTACGGGGCTGGTCCTACGCCCTCTTCGCCTTCATCCCTCTCACGGTCCTGGAATGGGTCCTCGAAGCCCTCGTCGAGAATCCTTACAAGCCGCTTTCCCTGGATTTCATCTTCTACTTCGCCTGCAACCTCGTCTGCATCCTGGCCTTCGCACGGTCCCTCCGCGTCGAATCCCGGACGGGAGAGGCCGCCCTCGCCTCCTCCGTCCCGGCCGAGGCCGCCCTCCGCTTTTCCCTGACCGCGCGCGAGCAGGACATGGTGCCGCTCATCGCGCGGGGACTGGCGAATAAGGAGATAGCCGCGGAGCTCGGCATTTCCTCGGCGACGGTCCGGACCCATATCTACAACCTATTCCGGAAGGCCGGAGCCAGGAGCCGCATCGAGCTGCTCAACCGGCTGGGATCCTGAGCTCCGCCTCTCTTCGGTTCGGTCAGGTCCCTGCCTCAGTTGCATGAAAAGGGAGTGTGAACTGCCCCGCGGCTTTCCGTTCGGCGACACCTCCTTTCGTTGACAGCCCAGACATGGTTGACGAGAATTATCAGGAATCCGAATTCACCGGATAAACCGACAATATGACCAAGGAGAGGATCGATGAAAATCGCGGGCAAAATTTATCTCTCTTTCGCAGCTCTTCTGCTGATTCTGGCTGCGACGGCGGGAGTCGGACTTTGGGGTTTGTCGAGCGCGAACCGCGCAGTTGCGGCCGCCCTTGACGGCGAAGCAGCGGAACTTGAGCACGCGTACCGGGCAAGATCCAACATCTTGGGCATGCGCCGTTATGAGAAGGACATTTTTCTTAACATAGAGGATCCGGCCAAAGTGACCGACTACGCGGCAAAATGGCATGAAGAAGCGTCCATAGTAGTGGAGAGGTTGGAATCGGTGAGGAAAGCCGCCGGATCTGATTCAATAAGCAAGGAAATCGACGAAATGATCTCGAAGCACAATTCCTACTCAAAGGGGTTCGAGACGGTCCTAGCGAAGATTCAATCGAGGGCGATCCGTGACGCAAAGGCCGCGAACGATGCTATGGGCCCCTATAAAGACCCGGTACGCATCCTTGAAGAAGACGCGAATAAACTTGGAGAGGAAGCATCGACGGACCTGCAGAGGGTGCGCGGGACCCTGGACGACCTGAACGCTCGGATACGGACAATCAATCTGGCTTTCACGACCGCGGCGATCGCCTTCGCCCTTACGATCGGGTTCATACTCGCGCGCTCCATCTCGCGCCCTATGGCTGTCGCAGTGAGAGGGCTCACCATGATAAGCCAAGGCGATCTTACCGGCAACGTCTGCGAGGGGTTCGCGGGGAGGAAGGACGAGATAGGGGACTTCGCGCGTTCCATCGGGACCATGCTCGTCAAGCTGCGGGAGGTCGTTCGGACCATCAAGGAATCCGCAGAAAACGTATCCGGCGGAAGTCAGCAGATGAGTTCCTCCGCCCAACAGATGAGCCAGGGGGCGACGGAGCAGGCGGCGAACGCGGAAGAAGTCTCCGCCTCGGTGGAGCAGATGGGTTCTACGATCAAGCAGAGCGCCGAGAGCGCCCAAATAACGGAGAACATCTCCCGCAGCTCGGCGGTGAGCGTGGAGGAGAGTGCGGTTTCGGTTCTGCGTTCCGTAGAGTCGGTAAAGGAGATTTCGGGGAAAATCGGCATCATCGACGAGATCGCGCGTCAGACCAACCTGCTCGCCCTTAACGCGGCCATCGAGGCGGCGCGGGCCGGAGATGCCGGCAAAGGTTTCGCCGTCGTGGCGAGCGAGGTGCGCAAGCTCGCCGAGCGCAGCCAGTCGGCATCGGCGGAGATAATGGCACTTGCCAAGGAAAACCGGGAGGCGGCCGAACAGGCCGGAACGGGGATCATGCGCGTTGTCCCGGAAATCAAGAAAACCGCGGATCTCGTTCAGGAAATCAACGCGGCCCAGCGGGAAGAAGAAACGGGAGTCAACCAGATAAGCAAGGCCATGGTGCAGCTGGACACCGTGATCCAACAGAACGCGAGCATCGCCGAGGAGATGGCGAGCATGGCGGAAGAATTGGCAGGCCAAGCCGCGGTGCTTTCGGAGGCTGTCGCCTTCTTCATGGTCGAGACATCGACCGTGCTCGCCACGGAGGGGTGAATGCGAAAGAGGCCTGCCGGAAGCGGGCTTGTCCGCGGGGGGCAGGCTGGGGGGCAGGCCGGCGGGCAGACGGGGGCGGCTGGCGGGGGGGCAGGCTGGTGGGATAACTTTTCCTTCCGTGATTGCCGGCATTTACGTATATTTGAATGCGAGGTGAAGCCCATGGGATCGCAAATCGATGAAGGCTTGCTGGATGAGAAGCTTGCGATAATCGAAGGGGTGAAGTCCTGGCAACCGCGTCTCATATCCAAACTCGAGAGCGTCATCAGGTCCGGGGACGAAGACACGCTTTTCAGGATGAATCCCATCCGCTTCGCGCGGGAAAAGGGCGTCGAGGAGGAGGAGGCGATCGACCTCTTCCTGCATTCCGTGAAAGCCGGGCTTTTCAGGTTGAATTGGCAGCTCTGGTGCCCGGGGTGCGGCGGAATCGTGGAGAGCTTCGATTCGTTGCGGACGCTCGGCACGCATTATCATTGCAACTTTTGCCAAGTGAATCTGGAGGCGACCCTCGACGATTATATCGAGATAACCTTCGCCTTATCGCCCCGCGTGCGGGATATCGAGTTCAACCACCCCGAAACCTTGAGCGCCGAAGATTTTTTTCTGCGTTACATATTCCACCCCGAGGCCTATTTTCCGGACGGGACCAAGTTCGGCGATGCGATGAAAAAACAAAAACCGCCCATGTTTTACCTGGAACCGGATGCGAAGTTCGAGATCGGGATGACCCTACCGCCGGGCACGGTCTCCGGTTCTGATTGGCTCAACCGCTTGGACCTTTTCCTTGCCGTGGCCGGCGAACCGATGCAGGCTATCGAAGAAGTCGATATCTTCCTGGACCCGGGCAGCATCCGCGCGCCCAAAGCCGAACTCAGACCGGGCCCGAAGGTGCTCCGCTTCCGGAACCGCACCGCTCTGAAGGGCGCCATCATTTTGATGTCCCATCCCGAAGGCGAGATCCACTCGCCCCTGGCTTTCCCGCCTTTCCTTTCGGGAAAACGGCTATTCAACTCCCAGACTTTCCGTGACCTTTTCCAATCCGAAACCATCCAGGGAGAGGAAGGAATCGCGATCAAGGACATCACCGTCCTGTTCACCGACCTTAAAAGTTCGACCGCGCTCTATGACAGGATCGGGGACCTCCAGGCTTACCACCTCGTCCGCCAGCATTTCGGCAGCCTGGCGCGGGTCATCAACAAGCACGGAGGCGCCATCGTCAAGACCATCGGCGACGCGGTCATGGCCACCTTTTTGCAGCCCGCCGAAGCCCTCGGGGCCGCTCTGGGGATGCTCGACGAAATCGACCGGTTCAACCAATCCAACGGGTCCAAGGACATCGTGCTCAAGATCGGCATCCATAAAGGCTCCTCAATCGCGGTTACGCTCAACGAGAGGCTCGATTATTTCGGCCAGACGGTGAACGTAGCCTCGCGGGTCCAGGGACTCGCGGGAGCCGAGGAAATATACATCACCCAGGAAATGTACGACGTACCCGAGGTCCGCGCCCTCATAAAGGACCACCCGGTCAACGCGAAAGACGCGAGGCTGAAGGGTATACAGGAGAAGGTGAAGGTGTTCCGGGTCAGGGCGCGACCGGCGGAGGTCTCCGCGCCGCTTCGTTTGGAGCGGCTGGCGACATAGGAGAGCGCGTCCACTGCATGGAAGGCGACCCGCCGAGGCATTCGGAAGATGACGATAACCACCGAAACGACATGATGCATTCACCAGAGGTTCACGAAAAAAGCGCATCATTGAAAGGAAGGTTTCGGAGGAGGTATCGAATGGCGAACTTGACCGCCGTTGTTTCCGCGCTCCTGTTTCTGTACCTCGCCCTCGGAACGGCGGCCGGATGGCCGATCCACCCCGCGATCGGCCTCGCGACTTTTCCCGGTCGTTACGTCCTCATCGAATTGGGACTGTCCGTACCGGTGATCATCGCCTTCCGTCGCCTGTATGTCCGCCATTTCAAGAAAAGCGTGCCGGCGAATCATCATGCGGATGCGAGGAAAAGAAAGATCTTGACTATCAGCGGAATGAGCTGCGGCCATTGCGTGATGAAAGTGGAATCCGAAATATTGGATGTCCCGGGAGTCGAGGACGTAGACGTCGATCTACTCAAAGGCAGCGCGATGGTCTCAGGCGAGTCATTGAACGACGCGGCGCTCGCGGCCGCCGTCGCCAAAGCCGGATATCGCGTTACGGCCATCCTCGGGAGCAGATGATTCGGGCGTCATTGCCCCGAGCGACGCATGGCGTCGGCTGCGGGCTGTAGGCCGCGGGCCGCGGGCCGCGGGCGCCGCATCGGCGGTCGGCTTAGCCTGCTTCGTCGCCGGTGAGACCGACAGGCTGCTGACTAGAGACGCCCAAGGGCGATCAGGCCCATCCTGCTCCCCACGCCCAGCTTGCGGAAGATCCGCGAATTGTGGTTGCCCACTGTGGAGGGCGAAAGGCCGAGGCGAGCCGCGATCTCCTTGTCGCTCATGCCCTCGAGGATGAGGCGCGACACTTCAATCTCTCGCAGCGACAAGCCCTTGTCGAGGAAAAGAGCGTCCAGCCGCTTGAGAGCGTATTCGCGTCCGCCTTCGGATAGTCGCGGGCTCCGAGGATCGAGGCCATCGATGAGGCCGATGATGGAATCCTTGAGCCTCGACTTCAGGCCGCTCTCGATGGATTCTTTCCAGGCCGCGAGGGAAGCGACCTTCGCGACAAGCTCCGTCGCGGAAAAGGGCTTCTCGATAAAATCGAGGGCGCCTCCTTCGAGGGAAATGAGCCTCTCGTCGGCATCCGCGAGGGCGCTTAAGAAGAGAAAGGGAACATCGGACCATCGTCCGTCCTCTCGTATCGAAGCGAAAAGCTCCCGACCGTCCATCTCCGGCATCATGATATCGCTGACAATACAATCAGGCGTCTCCTCCTCGAGTAGGGCCAGAGCTTCCCGGCCGTTCGCCGCTGTCCGTACCGAAAAGGAATCCGAAAGTATGGAGACGATATAGCGCCGAAGGTCTTCGTTATCCTCGACGATGAGGACGGATCGTGCGAACACGGCGCTGTCCTCGCGGATAGGCTCCGGGTCCCTTTCCCCGCCTCCCTCGAATTCAGCGCGAAAACGCTCCGCCTTTCTCGGATCCGTCTCGCCGACCTCCCCGAGCTCCGCTTCCCAGGAACCTGGAGAAAAGGGAAGGACTATCGTAAAGACGCTTCCTCGGCCAGCTTCGCTCTCCACTTCGATATCGCCGCCATGGAGGCGCGCGGCCTCTAGAGCGAGGGCGAGACCGATTCCGGCGCCCTCGTTCTTGCGGCGAGAGGGGCTTGTCGCACGGTAGAACCTGCGAAAGGCCTGTGCCTTTTCTTCGCCCGTCATGCCGATACCCGTGTCCCGCAACTCGATCCTTACCGAGCTCGCGTCCTTACTCTTTCGCGCTTCAAGTCTGACCCTCCCCCCGCTCGGCGTAAACTTCATAGCGTTGGAAAGGATGTTAAGGATCGCGGTCTCGAGGAGATCCTGATCCGCGAGGACGCGAAGTGGATTATCGCCGACGGCGCAGGAGAGGGCTATTCCCCGCGACTCGGCAAGGGAGGAAAATTCGCCGATGAGCCTGGGCAGGAAGGTGTCGAGAAGGATAGCGCGCTTGGAAAGGTCGGTCGCGCGCTGATTGATCTTCCCGAGCTCGAAGAGGTTGACGATGTCCTTGAGGAGCTTGTTGGAATTGCGCGCGATCGTTTTCAGACTGTCCTCGTTAGTCTTGATGGAATCGCCGGAGCGGCCCGAGGCGAGGCGCTCCGTCAGCCCGACGATCACGGCCAGAGGCGTGCGCAACTCGTGCGAGACGTTCATCACGAAATCCGACCTCTGCCTATCCGTCTCGCGGAGGAGCTCGGCCTCGTGAAACGCGAACTCGCGCGCCGCCTTCTCTTCGCCGTAGCGGTCGCCCAGCGTGAGCGAGAAGAGCAGGGAAGAGAGCGCGAAGCCGATCATCAGGGGGTAGCCCTCGCGGAAGGCCTGCTCCAGAGGGCTGCCTGCGATGAAGGAGTCGGTCAGCAGGCCGAGTGAGAAGACCCCCCCGAGGAGGACGGCGCCGTTAAAGGCGAGGGCTTGGGCGGCGGCCTTGTTGCCCCTATGCGCGGCTGTAGCGAGTATCCACGCAAAGGCGGCGATGAACAGGGCTCCGAGGCAGTCCATGACGGGCTGGAAAGCATCGAGGCGAACGCCGAAACCCAACAAGCGGGCGAGCGTCTCGGCGATCAAAACCGCCACGAGGATCCGGAGGAGGATCTGTGTTGCCCGCTGTCCCCTTGCGTCCTTCCCGTCCATGAATACGAACCTGCGGATAAAAAGGAAAAAGACAAACAGGAAGATCCAGGGCATCACCGGTACCGAGTCGAGGCCCGAAAGATCGATGAAGAATTTATAGTAGGAGCGCTCTATAAAGAGGAGGGAGGCCGCCACGTTCAGGAGCCCGAAGACCAGGTAAATCCCTTCTCGCGAGCGGGCTCCAACAAAAAAACCGTGCAGGGCCATCATCGCGAGGAAGCCCAAGAGGAAGGATGAAAACCATGAGGCCGGGCTGCCCCTCGGCGCGTAGCGCGGGATGATCGCGATGGAGTAGGATTCGCGCCCCTGCCTGGCCGCATCGGCTCCCCTCTCGACCGTCGCGAAGCGGCTGATCCTCCCGTTCGCGCTGTCATAGACATAGACCTCACCCCCGGCGACCGCCACCGCGCCCGGGTCGTCCATAAGTCCGAGCCCGGAACCGGCCATCCCTGCCTTGGCCGTGGAAGCCAGCAGAGACTCGCCGCGATAGGCAACGAGATTCTCGGCCCAGCGGTTCGAGACGTAGAGTTCTCCCCCGGCCCCGGGCGCCGCGGACATGGGGCAGTTGAAGGCCCATTCCGCGGTCAGATAGGAAAGGTAGCGGAGGTCTCCGTCGAGGACCAGAACCCCGTCGAAGGGATCACTCTCCATCTGCACCGGCACGAAGTAACGGCCGCCTCGATACTGGATCGACTGCGCCTTCATGGGACCCGCGGCCGAGACGGGCAGTTTTTTGCGCAACGACTCAAGCTCGAGGCGAAGCGATGCGCCTGCCGTCCCGCCGGAGGCGAGGGCACCGCGGTAGAGGACCAGGCCCGAGGGTCCGTCGTCCTTCCTGTCCGCCCAGGCGAGAGCGAGGTCGCCGGACTCGCCCGCGGCGAAGCCCACCGCAAAGGGCTCACCCTCCGAGTCGCCGGCAGCGACGGGCGGGAGGGCGAGTTCGCGGATCACCTGACCCTCATGGGAGCGTATCGCGATCGAATAACCTTTGGTCGTGACCTGGGCCGTCCCGAGCATGCCGTCGGCGCTCGCGAAGACCCGAAGGGCTCGGAGTTCGGAGCCGTCGGTTTCCTTGAGAGGACCAAGGAAGCCACCCTCGGGAAGCGAGAAGGCCAGGACCTGCCCCCGCCAGCGCGGGTCGTCATCGTAGCGCGTGACGCGCGCGTAGAGTCTTGGGGGCGATTCGAAGGCAGCGAGTGAGACGTAGGGCGCCGATCCCGAATCGGCGGGCAGGAGGCCCTGGCCGAAGTCTCCGCGGTAATCCATCTTGTTTGCGCAAGCGGAGAGCGCGAGGGAGCAAAGGGCGCAGAAGAAGAGCGAATTGTGGCGATCAATGCCCATGGAGAGAGATTATAGGAGGGCCCCGTCGCTCGGTCAACGCGATGGGGCCCCCGGCGTTAATTCCCTGCGGGATACTGATTCGCCAGTTTATATTCAGCGCTCCCGAAAGTCGGCACCCCTTCGCCGACGAGCACGACGAGCGAGGCGGTGAGGTCGCTTGCGACCAGATCGATGCTTGTGACCGTCGGGCTGGCCAGCGACTGAATCTCAGGCGCATAGCTGTCGCCGTACCGTCCGTGGGCAGGCGAGGAGACCGGGGCGCTGCCGTCGGCGGTAATTTTGAGGAGCCAGATATCGCCGGTCGTCGAATATTCGGGCATATCGCCGAGGCCATAACTGTAGGTCGTGCCGGCCAGATAGACGTAGCCGTCCTTGACCAGAAGGGCGCTCGGGACGTCATAGCCGTTTCCGCCCCAGGATTTAGCCCAGGCGGTACCAAGTTGAGCGTCGAATTTGATGAGGCCGATATCGCCGTTCGATTGGCCGTCGACCGCCAGGAGCCGAGGCAGGGCTACGAAGTAGCCTTCGTCCGCCCTCGCGGCGATTGCGCCCTCGACATTGAAGCCCATCATCCCGCTGCAGTTCCAGTCCGGGTCGAAGGCGATAAGGGCGCTTTTTGTGGTCACCTCGTTCGGGTTCACAAGCCCGAGAGCCAGGACGCCCGAGCCATCCGGATTCGCCAGATAGCTCGCCCGATTGACCCACATTGCGGTTAAATCGGCGAGGCCGCTGTCGATCCTGATCGCGCGGATCACGCCCCCGCTCGTATCCGTCTCAATGAGGGCATAGGAGCGGTCGCCATTCCAATCGACGCTCGGTTTCGCGATAGCGGCGAGGATCAGGTAGCGAGCCGCGCCGCCCCGCATTACCGATTGAACTTGAATGATACGATCAATCTTGTCGGTGAAGGTCACGCCGACGAAACGGACATAAACAACCGTACTTCCATCGGATGCGAGGCTAAGCAGGCCCGCCCTTCCCTCTTGCAACACTCCGGCGACAAGGCCGCCGTCAGGGAGCGGCAGGAGAGCATGACGGGAAAAAGCGTTGCCGTTGTTGATATTGGGGAAGGAATAGTCGAAAGCGTGATTCCATATGACGGATCCGCTCGCGTCCAGGCGGGCGAGATTCAAGGTGCTGGTTCCGCCCTCCCAATAGAAAAGAGAATTCTCCGCCCCGACGGCAAGGCCGCTATAGACGGAAGAGAACGCGCTCCTGTCGATGATCGTACCGACCAGGCCGTCGACCGCGACGGGTACATAGGCGCTTCCCAGGAGAGCAATACCGCTATCCGTAGCCTGGATACCGTCGGCGAAGTCGTCGCCGGCCGTGCCGATAGTCCTGATCCAGGCACCGGCGCCCAACGCGCCATTGGCGTCGGAGAAATCCAGCGCCATTGAGCTCAGCTCGGAATATTCCGAATAGATCCTGGAGATTGCCTTGATAGTGCAACTGCGAGAAACCCTGAACGGACCCGCGTATTCGGTCCGGAGGACCGGGTCGAGCTCAGGATCCTTCCCGAATGTATTGAAATAGATAGCGCTCCCGGTTGTAGGACAGCTCATGCTCACGACCGCGCTCACCGAATCCTGACTATCGATCGCTATCACGGGGGCGACCAGGGCAGTTATGGAATCGCCGCCGTTCAGGCTGGCGAACCAGCCTAACGGCGAATCGCCGCCTAAGGTGATGGTGCCGCTCGCGTCGCCCGACCCGTCGAGCTCCCCGTCGATCTTGAGCGTTGCATCGGGGAGCGAAGCGGAGATGGAGAACTTATTGCCCAAAATCGGCCAGGAACCGTTTTGCTCGAGAGTCGAGGTGGTATATGAACCGACCCCGGTCGAGTAGCCGATCGTCGCACGCACGCGCGTGACCGCAGAGGAAGAGGCGACGATCATGAAGGAGCCGCCTTGGCCATTCACTATGCCGGTATAGACTCCGGGAAGGTAATCGGGGTCATTAACCGAGCTTCCGGCACTGCAAGTGATCGATAGAGCCATCGCGAGCGCGAGGAGCGCGAGGAGCGCGAGAATGAACGAAAACCGAATTCCGGTGGTAACTGAAGGGCTCATATTGACTCCTAAAACTTGAGATTCGCCGTCGCGTTGCCGTCGGAGACTCTGATTATTATCACTCCGATTTTCCGGGTCGGCCTGACAGCAATCGCCATATTCCTTGCAGAAATACGATGGTACCCACCACGACAAGCCCCACGAAGCCGACATACTCGGGCGCGTCGCCGCTTGCGGCCATGTCATAGGTTATCGCCGTCAGCAACAACCCGCACAGGGCCGCCAGGAAGCCGGCGATCATGAGGGCGACGGCTCTTTTCCGAGCGGGGTTCACGCGCCTCACGCATGAGATGGAACGGGCTATCCACTCCGCGTTGCGGGGATCCTCCGCGGCGCCCCAGCAGGATACGAGTATCTCCGGGCCCTTCGCGCGACCGTCGCCGCGAAGCGCGAACAGCTCGGCAACGAAGGGGGTGCCGTCAAGAAAGAAATCCATCTCCCATCGGCAACCGTCCATGCCGCCCGAGCAAAACGCGGACTGCCGTTTCTCGAGCCCGGTTATTCCGCCCTCCACGGCGACGAGCGCGAGAAACGCGTCGTTTTCCAAGGCCGTTCCGAGCGTCCGCGACGTCGATACGGCCACGAGGCCGACTGTTTTTTTGCCCAGGCGGAGCAGATGCTTGTACAAGCATCCGTCACCGCGCTGAACGGGAGGGCGAGGATCGCATTCCCAGCCCGGCGGCGGTAAATATTCCACCGTCGCTACGGGCGTTTCCAATGTCATGATAGAGTCATCTTTTCTTTGATCTTCTTGATCGTTTTCCAGTTGGAACCAAGGTGCATCACGGCATATGGAACAGCCCTATCCTTCCCTTCCGGCTTGAGGGCAAGCCTACTCCCGAACAGATGCATGGTGACGGGCATCATGAGGCCCCCCCACTTGGCGCCTTCTTTGCTCGCGCCGTCGCATACCATGACGATCAATCCTTCCCTTTTTTGCAGGGCTTTGATCGGGGACTTGAACGCGCTCGTGAAGACGATAAGGAATATGCGGCGATTCGTGAACACGATGATGCCGGCGGGGGTCATTCCATGCATCCAGAAATCCATTCCCATGCGCTTGCTCGAGCAATAGGCCAGGATTTTTTCATCATTGAATAGATGCTCGGCTATCGTATCCCTCATAGGCCCGCCCAGCTTGGCTATGGAACCGGTGGCGGCCATACCTATCCCGAAAACGAGGCAAACGATCAAGACCGCAAGCCCCGCGATCATGAAGGCACCAAATGCGCCCGAATCGATGGAATCGATCATGAGGGGCGCCAATGAGATGAACACATACGCAACGATGCCGAGCAGGCAGAGAAGAACGCCCCCCGCGACACTTCCACTTTCTTCCTTTGCAGGGGAAATCCCGGCCATCATTTCTCCGAAACGAGCCGCGCCGGAAGGAAGCGATAATTTCCCGCCAGTCGCCGTCAGGGTCTCACCCTGCGTCTTCTTTTCATCATGTCCATTCATAGTACACTCCTCCATATATTTGAGATTCGCCGTCGATATGGCCAGAAGATATCACGGCGTCACCGCCGGCATTTTAGTGAATTGGACCCTATGGAATAGGTACTTTCCCCCAAGCGGGCTTTTCGCTATTGCCGCGACCAAGCCCGCCGCAATAACCTGACGCCCATTACCAATCACGGAGTAAGGAGAAACCAGAATGAATCGTCATTTCATCCGTCGTTCATCGCTCACGGTCCTGCTCGGCGCGCTGTCCTTCGCAGTCTTCGCCCTCGACGTCCCCCGATACGAACTCGGCCTCGGCTTCGGACTGGCGAGTTATACGATCGATTCCGGATATTCGGGCCCGTCCATTCGCTACGATAACTTCCCGATTACCGGTTATGCTACCGAAAGCGAGAGCGCGATTGAGGGTACGACCGGCCGCCTCCCTTATTCAGGAAATCCCTTCGCCATCAATACCGACTTGCTCATCCGATGGCCCATCGGTTCGAGCTTCGCGATCGCTTACTCCAACCGCGCCTCCTTCGCCTTCGAGGAAGCGATCCACCGAGGCGACTACACCCACGAACTATCCCCCGTCCTCACGGTCTTCGGCCTCACGGGCGTAGAACTGGAATGGTACCCGACGAAGACGGCGACCGGTCCTTGGCTCTCCGCACTGGCCGGGATCACCGCCCTCGACCAGCCCTTTTGCGACGGGTACTTCACCCAGATCGGCGTAGGCGGCGGTACGACCCTTGGCTGGCGCCTCGCGAGACATAGAGCGCTCGCACTCAACGTCCTATACGAGGCTACCTTCATACCGAGCTGGACGAAGGACACGATCTCCGACTTGGGCGGTGACCTGTGGGGCGACGCGTCTGGCTTCGAGGTCTCGGCCGTCTACCGCTTCGGAATCAAATAATCAACCAGCCCGATGGGCGGCGCGATAATCCAGGCTACCGCCTGGACCGCGGACCGCTCATCACATAAAATTGCCCCCATGATCCCCGATTAAGGAAATGCGAATCCTGGACTTCAACGGCAAGGATGGTGCCTGCTTCCCGGTAGTCTGTCCGGGCGACAAACGATTGCCTCCTCGGCCCTGGAGCGCTCGACGGGCGATACCGTTCCGCCAGTCGCCACCGGCATCGGAGCCTTCCGCCGCGCCGGAAACCGAATTGAGGCGATTCGTCCCCAAGTCGGGGCGGATGCCGGAGCGGATGGGTACATGCAGTAGGGGTCGAAATGCCGATTCTGCTTGCGCCGGCGGAAAGCTGTCATGGTATTTACGATGAGGATATGACCTATTGAATAAAATTCGCGACGCAACTGCTTTGTGAGGGTTGGCGGTCGCTGGGCGACCTCGTCGCAGATTCCGCCGGAGACTGCTGGCTGAAAGACTCTTCCGCTCGGCGGAGCGGCGTCCGTGCCGCTTGCGGATTGCCTTCGCCAACTGAACCTACAAACCATGGCGGCACCCGGACCTGCTCCATGGAATCCCGGAAGCGCGCAGCACAGCCGCTTCCATTCGGAACGCGGCCCCGAGCGACGCCTGACGCGCGTGACTGTGCCGGCCGCGGGCCGCGGGCCGCGGGCCGCGGGCGCCCGCCGCGGGCCGAGCGGCGAAAAAAGAGTATCAGCGTATCTCGAAAATCCTGGCCGTCTTTTCTTCCAGACGGACTTTGAGGATACCTTCGTCGGCATTCCAGGAGAAGGCTGGGGAGCGGCTTGCGGGGTACGCGCAGCGCGCCCCGAAGCCCTTTCCCGCCGTTCCCCGCAGGGGAAGCGGCACCTCGTCTTCGCCTCCGACGGTCCGCCACACGGCCAGGTAGCGGACGCCGTTCGATTCCATCCCGAAGGACCTCCAGGGCGAAACGAGCGAGGCCATGCCGAGAGGCCAGAAGGGGAGCGCTTCCGCAAGGGCGCGGCTGATGGCGTGGTGGTAGTCGATGCCCTCCCGGACCAAAGCGAACCGTTCAGCGGAGAGTTCGGCCAGGTGTCCGCTCTGGTGGACCCTGAGGAGGAGGGCATTCACCATGTTGAAGATCGTCTCCTCCTCATCCCCATCCCCGAGAGGGTACGACCAGATGGCCGCCTGCTCAGGGGTTACGGCGGTGGCGCAGTTGGCCGCGATGGCCGACATGGCCAGGTAGTCGGTCTGGTCCGTCACGGACTGGATGCTGTGCCGGGAGAGCTGGGCGTATTCCATCCGCATACCGCCCGAAGAGCAGTTCTCGATCACAAGGTCGGGATACCGGGCGAATACGCGGTCGATCCAGTCGAGGTAGGCGCGGGTATGGTCCAGGAGACCCGAGCCGGAGCTGTCGGCATCGCGCTCGGTGCCGGGGCCGCCGTTGATGTTGTAGTCCATCTTGATGTAGCCGACGCCGTACTCCTCCACGAGACGGCGGATGACTCCGTCGGCGTGGGCGCGGACCGCGGGATTCCGGTAGTCGAGCTGGTAGCGTCCCTCGTCCACGACGCGTCTCCCGTTGCGCATGAAGAACCAGTCGTCGCCCACCTGGGATGCGAGAGGGCAGCGGATGCCCATCACCTCCAGCTCCAGCCAGAGGCCCGCGATCATTCCGCCCTTCCTGATGCGCTCAAGGGACTCCCCGATGCCGCGGGGAAAGCGGGCGGCGGAGGGAAGCCATTCCCCGACGCCGTCCCACCATGCGCCGTCGGCGTACCAGCCCGCGTCGATGCAGAAGTACTTGCAGCCCGCCGCCTCCGCCGCATCGATGAGGGGGAGGAGCTTCCCGGTGGTGGGCTGGCCCCAGAGACAGTTCATGTAGTCGTTGAAGATGGCCGCGGGATTCTTGTTGTCCGCGTTCGGCCTGCGGATTCGCCTGCGGTACCGCGTGAGCTCCCGTATCCCGTCCTCGAAACCGCCGCGAACGAAGGCGAGGGCGCAGGGCTCGCTCACGAAACTCTCTCCGGCCTTGAGCACGCGCAGGAAAGAGTGCTCCTGGTAGCTCGGCCCGGAGAGCTGGAGATAGAACTCCCCCGCGATGTCCGAGAGCTCCCAATGCCAGGAAGCGTTCGTTTCGATCTGCCAAGCCACGGTGGTCCCCAGCTCCTCGTGTTCAAAAGCGCCCATGGGGAGGTGCTCCGAGGCTGGCCACGTTCCCGTGGATGAAAGCGAAATCCTCTTCACGGAGAATGAGTTCACGACGTCGTAGCCGAGCTCGCCGGGCCGGTACTTCTTCCACTGGGCTTCCCCGTACCAGGTGCTGTGCGGGATGTGGATGAACGCCCCTTCGTTCCGGCGCTGACGGCTGCCGCGGGTGAGCCCGGTAAGCGCGAAGGAGCTCAGGTACTCGATCGGCCGCTCGGACTTTCCCCGGTTTTCCAGCTCGGTCCACGAGCGGATGACGCTCACGCCGTCATAAAACTGAAAACGGCTGGTCACGAACAGGCCCTCGTATTCCTGAACGAGTTCCAAAAGACGGCCGTGGCCGTTTTGCTCAAAACGGTGGTTGCGATAGCGGAGGAGGTAGCCGGGCGAGGTCCCGGTGTGCTTGCTACCGTGGTGGTCGGCCTGGTTCATCCCCGACTCGTGGATCTCCACGAGCCTGAACTTCGCGGCGGGATCGTCCGGCGGGATCGGGAAATCCCCTGAACCGCAGTGGAGGAGCCGGACGTCGCCGGCCTCCGTCACCAGTATCCAGACACGGATTCCGTTCTCTTCGAATTTGATATCCATATGATCACCCCTTCACCGCGCCGGCTGTCATGCCCTCACGAAGTACTTTTGCAGAGAGATGAACAGGAAGGCAATGGGCAGAACCGAAATAACGATGGCCGCCGTCGCGGAGGTGTAGCCGCTGCTCTGCTGGGAGAAGAGCATCCGGAGCGAGACGGTCAGGGTCTTGAGCCGCTTGTCGCTCACGAAGAGGCTGGCCATGAGGTAGTCGTTCCAGATTTGGAAGGACTGCATGATCACGAGGGTGGCCATGGCCGGCTTCAGTAGTGGCATGACCACCCTGAAATAGGTTCCGTAGACCGAGCAGCCATCGATGCGGGCGGCCTCCTCTATCTCCACCGGGACCGTCGACATGAAGCTCGTCATCAGAAATACGCCGAAGGACATCCCCGTGGCCACGTACATGAAAACGACGCCGTACACCGTGTTCGTGAGTCGGAGCGAGTACCCGATGATGTAGATCGGCAGGAAGAGCGCCTGGTAGGGAATCAGAATGCCCACGATGAAATAGAGGTACGAAAAGCGGAAGAAGCGGCCCCGGTTGCGGGTTATGGCCCAGGCCGCCGCGCTGGAAGCGAGGGCCAGGATGGCCACGGACAGGACCGTGTACAGCACGGTGTTCATGAAGGTGGTCCCCATGGAGAGCCGCTCGAAGGCGTTGCGGTAGTTGTCCCAGGAGGGGGCCCCGGGCAGGGCCAGGGGGTTGCCGACGTAGAGCTCGCGCTTGGTTTTGAACGAGTAATTGACGATGACGGCGACCGGAAATAGGAAGGCCGCCGCGGCGACGGACATGACCGTCTGAAGACCGGCCCGAGATCGTGTCGATATTCAGCGACTCGACGGCATCAATGACGAAGTGGAGAATACTGTCTTCAGGTATCCAGTCATGGTGGTCCGGAGTGAAGAGCATCGTTGTTTCACGGTCTATCGTTACGAATTAGGCACTCATGATTTATCAATATCTGGTTTGAGGATCCTGAAAATTTCTTGTTCTAAGTCCGACAGGCTGTTAGGTTGGAATCGTTGACGAAGGGGTCAGATTCCTGGACGTAGCCGGGGACGGCGGATTCCCAGATCTGGTAAGCGCCGCTCATGAAAAGATCCGGATCGTCGGATCGGCTATTGAGGGAAATCGTAACCTTATCGAAATAATTCTCTTCCGGCGTGATCGCGAAGTTCACATTGATGCCGGTAGCCGCTTCGCTCTTCATTTTTTCCAACGAATTATCGGCGGCTTTTTTTTTCGGAGGTTTCGTTAGTCCACAACGGAGACAAAATCTTCAACATTTTTTTCTGTATCATTTCCACACGCAAACATTGCGCGTTTTCGCTATATTTTCACGTCCGGCCCCGCATCAGCATGGGCGCCCCGCTGAGACGCAATATGCAATAATCCCAGCATGGTATCTTCAATGGATTTCCAAGACGGGCTGGCGGCGGCGGAAGCGCGATAGCGAGGCTCGGTTGTAGCGATCGATATTCGCCGACCCGGACAAATACTGTTCCGCACCGTCCTGCGCGGCGCGGGCATAATCGCCGGCGGCACGGTCTCGGACCTTCCCCACGAAGAAGACCACGCGCTCGTCGTCGATTGCCTACGGAAATTCAAGACCCTATTAAGCGCCGTCGGTCAGCGTTCGCTCTTCGCCCGCTTAAGGGTAAGTTCGGTCAGGTCGTCATCGCCCTTTCCGTATAAAACCGGATCGCGCAGATGAAGGCGTACGAATTCGTTCAGCTCGGCGGATGAAGAAAACCGCGCCGATCCGGTTTTCGGGTCGATCATATCCTTCAACTTGAAAAGAGCGTCGTCGATGATGCGCAAACGCAGCGTGTCGCCTTCAATCACGTACAGCGCGAAATTCCAATCGTTTTTATCGACGGCCTCGTCGAGCTCCTTCAAGTTCAGGAACCGATCGCCTTCAATCGATGTCGCAAAGGCACGGTACGCGTCCACTTCTCCCGTATCTCCATCTTTCGCAATAACCGCGAATTCCCGGTCGTCGAAGGGGAGGAAGGTTACCGAGAACGTTCCTTCGGAATCCTCCGATATCGGAATCCAGCTCCCGGCCAGTTCGGGATCAATGTGCGCGGCCGACGGATCCGAGAGGGGCAGCTCGGACCAAAACGGGCAGGCGGTCAATATGACGAACCAAGGGATTAACGCCGCTGCATAAAACGCTTGTGGAAATCGAATGGAGCCCGCTGTTCTCATGCCGTAAATATATCGCAAAGGGGTACCCGCTTTCCTCACCTTATCCTGATGTGTAGTGGTGAACACAGGAACTGGACTTCCGTCAGAGGTCCAAATGCTTTATTGCGAATTTGTGAATAAAAAATGCATTACCTTTTACAACCTCTCAAGTTAAATATGCTTGACATAATGTCTGACATACTTTACATTTTTGAATGTCAAACAAACTTAACATTCAATGGAGGCGTTATGTCATTTGAAGAAAAGTCCACCTGGGTGAGCTCGGCGGCGACCGTCCTGGTTTCGGCTCTCTATTACAATTTTATCCTGGCTCGGCTGCGGGTCACTCCTGCCGCGGAGATCGCGTACCAATGGCCCATGATCCTCGCAATCGGCTCGATGATCGGCATGACCATCGCCGGCACCATCCTCATGTCGATAGGAACCGCCGTCTCTTCCGAAATAACCGGCAGCGGCTCGGTAAACGAAATCGACCGCACGGACGAGCGGGACAAGAGCATTAACCGGCGCGGTGAGTTGGCCGGTTACTACGTCTCGTGCGTCGGAATGCTCGGCGTTCTCGCCCTGGCGATGCTTCGGTACGACCAGTTCTGGATCGCGAACGCCCTCTATCTGACCTTCGTCTCCGGCGGGCTCGTTTCCTCCGGGGTCAAGCTGGCCGCCTACCGCTGGGGCCTTTAGCCATGGCGAAAAAGATGCGGGTTTCCAACTGCATCCGGTCCCTCCGGTTCGCAGCGGGCGAGATGACCCAGGCGGAACTCGCCGACCGCGTGAACGTAACCCGGCAGACCATCATCGCGATCGAGCAGGGCCGCTATTCGCCGTCCCTCGAGATGGCGTTCCGGATCGCGCGGGTCTTCGGCGTGCCGCTGGACGAAGCGTTCCAATATCAGGATGAGGAATAAGGGAGGCGGCAGTTATGAATTCGGACAGAAGAACGGCGACGGTAGCGGGAATATTACTGATAAGCGGAATTGCATTCGGAATATTGAGTTCCGTTCCTGCATTGGAGTATCCGGATTATCTCGCAAAATTATCCGCGATGAGGACGCAGGTTTTGCTCGCGGTTTTCTTTCAGGCTGCCATGGCCGTCGCCTATGTATGCATCGCGGTATTGTTCCATCAAACAATCAAAAAATATGATGGAGGTCTGGCTATCGCGTATTTTGCCTTCCGGATTATCGGAGCCGCATTTCTCTTTGCCGGGATTGCCTCTCTTTCGCTCCTGCTGTCCCTGAGCCGGGATTTCGCCTCGGCTGGTTTTCCCTATTCAAGTTATTTTCAAACAACGGGGGAACTGCTCCGGACGGGCAGGGATCTGTTGAATCATGTCGGGATGATCCTGCCCTGGATGACAGGAGGCCTGATACTTTGTTTCAGCATGTTCAAGATGAGACTTGTGCCGCTCTGGCTGTCGGTTTGGGGAATCCTTGGGTCAGCGTTATCCGTACTTTCCACGTTGATGCTGATGTTGGGTTTCATCAAGATGGCACCGCCGGCCTATTTTATCATGAATACCCCAGCGGCTTTATTTGAGCTGGCCCTGTCCGCGTATCTGATATTCAAGGGCTTCAAGCCGATTATGAATAACGCAAATGAAAAGGGAGGTTTATGATGAAAGTATTGATTCTGGGAGCCAGCGGGACTACCGGTAAACTGGTTGCCAGGCAATTGCTTGAAAGAAAAATCAACGTTCGCCTGGTCGTCCGGGAAGGCGCGATTCTCCCCGTGGAGATACTCGCCGATCCCCTGGTTGAAATCGTAAAAGGGAATGTCTCCGAATTCGATGATTCGCGATTGACGGCAATCCTGGAGGGTTGCGGGGCCGTAGTCTCCTGCCTCGGGCACACCGTATCGCTCAAGGGGATGTTCGGGAAGCCGCGCAACTTGGTGTCCGGCACGATAAAAAATATTTGCGGGATTGCCGGGAAGCAAGACGGCAAAAAGGTAAAGCTCATCCTGATGAGCACTACCGCCTACACGAATTCCGTATCGGGCGAGAAAAATACCCTTGGGGAAAGAATCGCCCTATCGGTTTTTGCCCTTCTTCTGCCTGCCCATCGCGACAACGTCAAGGCCGCCGATTATCTGCGGGATGAGATCGGAAAAGTCGATGAGAAGATAGAATGGATAGCCGTGCGCCCGGACACCCTGGTCAACGACGAGAGCGAGAGCCCCTTCCATGCGTGTGAATCTCCAGTGCGGAGCCCGGTGTTCGATGCCGGAAAAACAACCAGGATCAACGTAAGCCGATTTATGTCCGATTTGCTTTTGGACGAAGCCTTATGGAATGAATGGCGATGCCGGATGCCGGTTCTGTATAATCAACCGCAAGAGCCTGCGAAAGTCAGGTAGCCGGATTAACGTAAGAAAGAGCTTCAAGCGAGGACCCTTCCCGGCATACGCCCCATGCCGGTGTATGACATGATGTATGGGTTGGATTGCCAATCGCCCGTTGCGAGGGACGACGGGCGAAGCGGTGAAGTTCTCGGTGGCGAATTCGTTGCGGCCGGGAGCGGTTGAAGCGGATCAGGGCGCGCCGGCGGACCGCCTGAGGCAGGGGGCGAGGCGGTTGCCGGTTCCGGGCGGTCCGCCGTCGGACTCCCCCGGCTGGAAGTAATACCCTCCCCGTTCCGAGGTCGAGTCCCGGGAATAACCTAACGCCGGTAGCTGCGCGATGAAAGGGCGGAAGTTCTCATTACAAGCCTTCCCGCGAAAGGATCGCGAAAAGGGCGCGGTTCACGTAGTAGTTGTTTCTGCCGATTTTATGTTTCGTCACGAATTGTTCGGACAGAAGATCCAGGTATTTCGTCGCGGTCAGACGGGTTACGCCGAGGTCGTGCTCGACGAACTCGATCTTGGTGTACGGATGCGCGAACAAGTTATTGAGGAGGTCCTGTGAATAGATCTTGGGCAACTGCTCCCGAATCCGCTTCTTGTAATCCTGCAACGCAGCCGTGATTGCCCCGACCTGACGCAGAGTGAAGCGCGCGGTATCCTCCACTGCCTCAAGGATGTACAGAAGCCAGGGTTCCCACGTCCCCGTTTCACGGACCTGCTGAAGTTCCCGATAGTACCGCCCCTTGTCCTCGATGAAGCGCCTGCTCAGATACAGCACGGGAATGTCGAGCATGCCCGACTTCACCAAGAAGAGCACATTGAGGATGCGCCCGGTACGGCCGTTGCCGTCGTAGAAGGGCTGGATGCTATCGAACTGGTGATGCATGAGCGCCATGCGGACAAGCGGATCAAGATCATCGTAAGCGGAATCATTGATGAACCGTTCCAGGGTTCCCATAAGGCTGATAACTTCATCCGGATGTTGCGGCGGGGTGTACACCGTCTCGCCGGTCGCTTCGTTGCGCAACTCCGTTCCGGACAGCTTCCTGAATCCGGCCCGGTTCTTCTCAAGAACTTCCTGGATCTCCAGAATTGTCCGCAGGGTAAGCAACCCATTGGAGCGGACCAGCTCGAAACCAGCCCTCAGGGCCTGCACGTAATTCTGTACCTCCTTCGCGGCCAGGTTCCCCGGTGCCTCGGGGTAGAGTTCTCCTTTGAACAGGTCGTCGTGGGTGGTGATGATGTTCTCTATGGCGGAACTATCCTTCGCTTCCTGCAGCAACAAGGTATTGATGAGGATGGCCGGGTTCGGGATCGAGAGCGACGAGCCCTTCAGCTCGGCCAACACACGTCCGGCGCTGACGCAGCGCTTGAGAACTGGCTTTGTTTCCAGTTCTCCTGCGGGCGGAAACCGGTTTATCTTCCACATGGAGACCTCATATCAAAATAATATGTATAGAATATTGGCGTTTCTTATGCATATTACCACTAATATGTATAGAGAAGCGGGTTTTTCGATACATATTTTTGATCACGAGCTGTGCGCCGACGCCTTGAGCGCACCCTCGATCTTCGTGTCAAAGCCCGGCTCCACCATGGACTGGTATTCGGCGGTGGGTATGTTCTTGCGCGTCGCGTCGTCGTGGGTGAAGGATTCTATCGATTTGGGGCTTTGGTCTTAGCCATTTTCATACCTCGTTTTACACCAATACCGCGCGGGAAGATACTCATAATTCTTGGCTATATCGGTATCTGCACCTGTATATGCATCATTATTTACGTCAAATGCAATCTTTTGCGTCATTTCGCCGCCTCTTGACGCATATACCAACGCGTATCTTATTTTATACCGCGAACCTCTTTTCGATCCTCACTGACAAGGATACGTAGTAAGGATTGAACCTTCGCACGGTCGAACGCCGGCAAAACCTGAATAAATTCTTCCATGGTTGCGCCGTTCGGTTCGCTTGAAGCGATATGCCGATAGATCAATTCCTTATACGTATCCCTGTCCAGTCCGGACTTTCTGGTATGCACGCCTGACTGCTTGATCGCGCTGTACAGACGGCGGAAATGTATCCATTGCAAGATATACAGGCAAAAGATCAATGGACCTTGCGATCGAAAACCGGATCCGGGGGTCTGATCCCCGTCAGGATTCGTGAATGTCCTTCCGGTGTCCAATTGCTACAGCCACAATGACAAGCTCATTATCAAGCAACTGATACAATATTCGGTAGTATCCAACCCGAAATCGTCGCGCCGCTACCCGGACAGCTCGCCGGATTCTCTTAAGAAACCGAGCGTCTCATAGGCAATGATAATCCGCTCAAGGTCTTGCTGACCGAGGCGTTCGCCGCGCGGATAGCGGAGGTCCGAATAGTACGATTGTATGGGCGCAACGGAATCGAAGTCTCCCGGCTTGAACTCGAAGCCGGACCGTTCAACCGTTTTGAAAAGCCTTTCGAGGTCATGGATGCGGGGGATGTCACCGCCCTTCTCCGCGATGGCGCCTTTGAGCGTCTTCTCTACCGCCTGATGAAAATGAAACGCGGCGATATCGGAAGGACCGCCCTCACGCGCGAGGTTCCGCGCGCTTTTCTCGTCGTCGCGCGCAAGGCTGTACCTGTATGCGCAATCCCTGTCGTTAAGCGGCATAGACGAGACGCCCATCGCGATCGATGGATTGAAGGACGGTCCACCCCTCCGCGAGTTTCCGTCCATAGTCCGACTCGGTGAGGACCATCAAATCGATCGACCAGTCGGCGGAAGCCAATCCGCGCATCACCCGTACGTAGAGGCCCTGCGTATCCGCGGCTTCATCCACGACATGGATGAAGTTGTCCAGGGCCACGAAATCCATCACCGATCAATCATTCTGGCGCCGCATATTTTCCGGGGTCTGACCCTGAGAACACGATACGGTGTTGCCCTATTGTAGCCCTCGATCCGTTGGGAACGGTACGATGCCCGCCCCCACCGGTTTCCGGGTCCCAGCCCTAGGTCCACGGGAGCTACACTCCATCCCATCTAGTTCCGGCTGATCCCTGCCACTCCGCTGCGGAGCAGGACGACGCCGATCCATGCCGACCAGACGATGATGCCCAAGCCAAAGACATAGCTCAGGGCGAGGAGGGAAGGAAATGCCATGCCGATAATGCCAGGAGCGCCGATAGCCAGGCCGAGGCAGGCAAGGCTCCGCGGGAAGCTTTTCGCAGCGAAAGCGGCGGCGCTCGCCGTTCCGACCCATAAGCAGCCCAGTAGCCTATCGGACGAATCAACGCACAGCGTGATGGCCGCGAGAATCCCGCGCAGACCTTCCGCCCGGACGGGATCGCTCGTCGCGAGGACGAGCACCGCCGCGTCTCCATGTATGGTCAAAAGGCCGCCGAGCAGGACGAAAGCCGAATAGATGAGGCCGAGGGCCGCAGCGATCACGGAAAGCGTCGGCGACCCCTCCTTGAAGCGATCGTGGAGCGCGAGGGTGACGATGATCAGGCAAAGTCCGAAGACGATGTACATGGCGAAGTGCCAGACATAGATCAGCGCTCCGTAGGTCCGATGGAGTTCCAGATAAGCGCCGAAGGGGAGATCCGGCTCAGTCATCTGCGACAGGGTCGTGGCGACCAGGATAAATACGAATACGAAGGCGATGGCCGCGGTCAGGGCTGCCGCCCCTCCCGCTTTTTGAAGTCTCTGGTTCATGGCGTCTCCTCCTTAATTGCGTAGTCGGCGACGAGAGCGATTCCCATCTCCGTACTTTTTAATCTTTCCGCGAAGGCTTTGGCGAGCGCGAGATCTTCCTGGGTTGGACGGCCCCTGTTCATGCCGCCGAAGAGCTTGAGGAAACTGTTGTCGTTGAAGCCGGCGCAATTGAATTCGCCGACCACGTTGTATCCCTTCTTGAGCAACCTTTCTCGAAGCGGAGTATGCGGATCATCGATTTGGTGGTCCATCGCGAAGCGCCGGGAGACCCCGCTCGTGGAGAAGATGAAGACCTTAAGTCCGGGAGAATAAGGCAGCCGATCGGTGAGCTCGAGCAAGGCCTGGTGGTGGGCCTGGTCGAAAATGCCCGAGCCGAAACCGACCAGTCCATACATCCCGAACTCTTCGGCTGCGATTGCGTTTGGGGAGAGCACGTCGGCCCCCAGCCCTTCGGCGATCGCGTCGGCGATCTTGCTCGTGCTTTTCCCCTCGGACGCAGCCAGTACGATGAGGGTTCCCGCTTGCCCCTCTTCGGTGATGTGCGATCGGTTCTGGGAACTGGCCGTGGCTCCGGTGGCAGCGTCGACGCCTGTGGTTGCGCACCCGAGGATGAGAATAGCGGATAGGGTCACCGCGGCGCTGCAGGCATAATTCGAGAGCGGCAGCCGGACGCATCCTTTTTTTTCGTTCATAGTGTTGCTCCTCCTGCCGCCTAGAAATAGTACCTGAAACCGCCGCCGACGATGGTTCCCCCGTTGTAGGCTCCTTCGTCCTGGGGAAATGATATTCCTGAGCCGACTTCGACAAAGAAGGTTTTGTCCCCGAACGCAATCAGTTCAGCGCCTGCGATATAATTCATGAAGCCGATGGTGCCTTGGAAGGAATTCTCGATGCCCTTTTCCATTCCGAAGGCGAGTCCTTCATAGAAGCGGATCTTCTCCCCCACATCCTGGGAATAGAAAAAACCGACCGAAGGCATGAAAGCCCAGCAGTCGCGTCCGTTCCGGTAATCCTCCGCCAGGTTCAGATCGAGCCTCACTTGCCAATTGCCCGAACGGTATCCCCCTTGGAGACCGAAGAGCGAGTTTTGACCGTAAAGGCAGGCCGGGGCGCCGAAATACAATTCCTTTTCCGCGCCGGGCATCGAGCCTTCCGGCTCCCCGGCGAATCCTAGAGCGCCGAGGGCAACCAAGATCAGAACGCAGGTCAGGGCCTTTTGTGACTTGTACATAGAACCTCCTAAATGATGGAGGTAATGTATCATTATATTTATTGAATTACAATATATTTTTGTCGAATATCGTTGTTTTTATTATGAAATACAGTTATTTTTACATGAATTACAACTATTTATCTTTTTCTACCATCTCCTCGCCTTGGTATTCCAATAAGTCGCCCGGCTGGCAGCGCAGTTCCCGGCACAACGCGTCCATGGTGGCGATGCGGACCGCTTTCGCCTTACCGGTTTTCAGGATCGATAGATTGGAATCGGTTAGGTCGATCCTCTTCGCCAATTCTCCCAAGGATATCTTTCTGTCGGCCATGACCCTGTCCAGCCTGAAGATTATGCCCATTCCACTGCCCTCTATATCGTAAGATCGTGGTCTTCCTGAAGGCCGGCGCCTTTTTCGAAGACTTCGCAAAGAATGAACAGCAGGATGCTGATCAACAAGGACGCCAAATTGAGGACCAGCAGCGAATAGACGATATTCAGCTTGCTGATCTTGGAGAGCAGGGCCGCGTTCCTCGTATCGAAGACGATGTTCTTGGTGAAATTTTCGAATACGAGCCTTGTCCGGCTGAGGATCATCAAGAGCAGGGCACTGAGGGCGGCGAAATAGGGCAGAACGAGGGCTCTCAATGGTAAAGATTTGACGACGAAGTTCTCCCAGTCCGCCATATCCCTGCCGCTTACGCTCAGCTCAAGCTCCTTCCGGAATTCCGCCAGGAAGCTTCCAAGGAAGCGGTCGCTGATCTTATCGGAGAACAGGACGACCGATGCGACGAGGAGGCCGAGCACCGAACCGATGAGCAGAGCGTGCCAAGCTAGGCGCAAGGCTAGGGCCAAAGCGGAGGAAATCGACTTTTCTCCCAGGTATTTCATACGGTGCCTCCCCCTGAAGTTGGGTGAAGAATACCACTAGATTCCCCGATAAACAAGTACGAATTATTGAAATTCAATAAATGGCATTAGAAACATGGGCGGAATTCTACGCCGAGCCAATCAACGTCTCGGCGTAAAGGAGAACCATCCTGAGCTTGAGAATTCCTGGCAACCTAGCTATAGTCGTTATTGGAGGAACCGGTTGTGACTCAAGCACTCATACGGCCGGAGATGCTCGTCTGGGCACGATCCCGTTCCCGAATAAGCCCGGAAATCATCGCGCGGAAGCTCCACGTCCATCCGGAGCAGATCGTGGATTGGGAGAGCGGAAAGGCTTTCCCGACGTTCAACCAAGCCCGGAGCCTCGCCGGCGCATTTCACATCCCTTTCGGTTATCTCTTCCTGACGACCGAACCGCATGAGCGGCTTCCTATCGCGGATCTCCGCAGAACCAGGAAACCGCGAGCCGATTCGCCTAGCCCGGAATTCCGGGATGTCCTCTATTCCGCTCTCCGAAAGCAGGATTGGTACAGGGAAGAGTTGCGCGATCAGGGCGAAGAGGCGCTTTCTTTCGTCGGCATGTGCACAACGGATACGCCGCCTGAGAATGCGGCAGCCGAACTCTCCCGTACGCTCGGCATCACCGCACAAACGGCCCGCACGATTCCGACCTGGTCTGGCTACCTTTCCTTCATCGCCGAACAATCCGAAAACGCGGGAATACTGGTCCTCAGGAACGGCATCGTCGGTTCCAACACGCATCGGTCCCTCGATGTCGGCGAGTTCCAGGGCTTCGCACTCAGCGATCCGATAGCCCCGCTTGTATTCGTGAACGTGAACGACTTTGAGACCGCGAAAATCTTCACTCTGATACATGAGCTGGCCCATATCTGGGCCGGCGCTAGCGGCGTAAGCGATACAGGCGAAGCGGATCTCCTCCAGGATGGTGATCCGGAGATCGAACGTTGGTGCGACCGCGTCGCGGTGGAAACGCTCTGTCCCCGAGAAGACTTTTCTTCCGCGTGGGATGTCGGCGTTGATCTAGATACGCTCACGAGCCGGATCGCCCGACAATACAAGGTAAGTTCCATATTGGTCCTCCGCCGCGCTTTGGAGCTCGGTTTCATACATAAACCGCTCTTCTTCGCCCAATACGACAAAGAACTGGCTCGACAGAAGCGTCCCGACAACGCCGAAAAAGGATCAGGTGGGCCACCCCCTGCCGTCATAATCCCCTACCGCAACGGCAAACGGTATACCCGTCACGTACTGGATTCGGTGATGGGGGAACACATCTCCTGGCGCGACGCGGCGACGCTCCTCGATACCAGCGTCGGCGTGGTCGAAGGACTCGCGGGGGGGAAAACTACCCGGTGACCGACACCGTACGGTACTGTCTTGACGCGAATATCTTCATCAGCGCAAAGAACGGCCCATACGGATTCGATATCGTACCGAGCTTCTGGCAATGGATAGACCGCACCGTAAGCGAAGGCAAAATATACTCATCCCTATTCGTCTGCGATGAATTGTGCAAGGGTACTGATTATCTTGCAGGGTGGGCTAAAGAACGCCGATCATCCGGTCTTTTTGTGGAGCCGAGCAAATCCGTACAAGAGGCATACGGCCTTGTGGCGGAACGAGTCCTCGCTATGTACGAACCGTATAGCGCTCAACCGTTCTTGGATGGAGCGGACCCATGGATGATCGCGCACGGAATTGCCGATAGATCCACGCTGGTGTCGTTCGAAGCCCTCGTGAGCCCGAGGAAAACCATCGTCAAGATACCCAATATCTGCCAAGTCTTCGGCATCCGTCCTGTCAGCACCTATACCATGCTCAGAGAATGCGGAGCGCGATTTTAACTAACGAGTGCCTTTATAATGCGATTTTCGTTCCGCGGCATGCATTTCACTGGCACACAATGGCGATAGCATTGTAGACCAGATCTCAGACCCCTCCCACTTCTTGAACCGCTCCTTGAGCCGTTCAACGGTATGCCGCCACTTCGGTGTTTCCGGGCGGCAGACGGTATTCTGGTTGCCGAAAAGGCCGACCTCGTCGAACGCGTCCTTCTCATCGACGGAGTCTAGCCATTCTACGCGGACGAAACGTTCGGACTTCTCAGGATTGACAACGGACTTTCGTGGTTCACTTCGCTCAAGAACAGCAGCAGCAAGGAGATAATCCTCCTGATCCTGATCCTCGAGAAAAGTATCAACGGTCTGTTTGACGTAATAGCTTTTGCTGCGTCCTGTTGCACGGGACAGATAAGTCAAACGGGTTTCCGTTTCAGAATCGAGCCTTACTGCCAGCATCCTATCCCCTGTATCACAGGTAATACAGCGATGAAGTTCCGTGGCTGCGCTTGATCTCAGCGATTAAGGGCTCATGGAGGCAGGCTCGAAGGGCGTGATAGCGGCCACCTACTCGCCCTTGATCGACCAGAGATCCGCGAAGGTACGCGCTTCAAAAAGGCGCTGCAGCGATGCGTACCGGAACCAGTTTCCCGGCTCCCGAGGAACGGGGATGGGGGATGCGAGCTGCAGATAACGGCCGAGTCGGAGAATTCGGCACTTCGCTCCCGCGTCGCGAGGTTGCGGACTACCTGCGGCGGCGGTATCCAGTTCGGATCGCGCCACGACGTTCCACCCGTCGATCGCGTATGCGCCGCGGATCATCCGGAGCGGTCCGTCGGTATGCGGTACGTCGATAGCGACGAGGAACTTGACCTTGCCGAGCCGTGCGGAGGAGGGACCGCCCTGCAAGTACGTATGGTAAAGCTCGGAGCGGCCTTCACGGAAACGTTCGAGGTATTCGGGGCGGCGATCAGCTGTTAAGTACACAATCAGCACATCGTCCTCCGGGTACTCCAGTCCGGAAACGGGGATGCGGACAGAACGCTTCCGTACGGTCTTCGCGTGGCTTGTCGACCGGAGGGCGTCGTCCATGTACGCGCGGAGCCACAGATCGCCGTTCATACTCGGCAACAGGGGAAAAGCGCCGATACCGACTGCCTGTATTCCCTGCGCGTACGGATTCCCGGCAGGTGACCGCGTCTGATCGAAGATGCCGGGATAAAGCGCGAACGCGGAGACGACGGGGCGGGATTCCGATCCTTCCGTCCGCATCAAAATGGAATCCCGGTAGCGGTGCATTTGGTCGATCGCATCCGGAGGGACGAGGTAATCGCAATCGCGCATCGGTTCATCGTCGCGATCCGCTGAACCTGCCGCCGCATCTTCCATCAGTCGGTACTTCGCATCGAATATCCAGAGCAGGCGGCGTTCGGGCATTTCGTCGGAAGCTGGCCACCTTGCCTCCAGGACAATATCCGGCCGCTGGGGAATCGTGGCGCTATGGAAAGGACCGGAACGGAATCGTCCGAATACAGGCTCGTGGGATAGCTCCAGACGCGGACCGTCGTTGCCTTCGAATCGGAAGGACGCGCCGGCTCCATTCTCCATTTCCCGTTCGAGGCCGACCTTCCTCCAGCGCGCCTCTTTCCGTTCCGATTCCCGGAAGCCGAGATCGGAGAGCATCCTCCGTATCGCGAGGAAGCACCAGATCTCGTAAAGCTCGTTGACGCTCCGCATTCCCAAGCGCGCCGCCGATGCGCTCGCGAAGAATTCCAGGTCCCGACGCAACTCCAACCAAGCGCGGTAGGTGGTGGCGTAACCCGCCCTATTGTGGAGGACCAACGATTCTTTCGATAGTCCGAAATAGGTGCCGACGCCATGGAACATCGGATCCGAACGGAACGCAGAGACGGATCGGATCCAGCCGTCGAGAAGCGCGCGGAACGTCGGAGAGAGGCCGGGACGATCGACAGCGTCGCGGAAGCGATCTAGGGATGAAAGGCATTTATCAAGGACATACAGCACGAACCTGTTCTCAGGCGTGTCCAGGCTTGAACTCCAGACCGTCGCCTCGTAACGGATTTCCGGCCGTTCCCCACCGACTGCGATCCTCTCTTCCAGCTTCCGGTTGATGCGGCCGCGCAAGCGTTCGGCCCTCAACCGTGCTGAGCGGGACTGCAACGAGACGTGCGGATTCTGAAGGATCACCTTGAGGCCCCTTTCCAATTCATCCCATCTTGAGCGGAACTGTGCGAACCACATAAGCAGGAAGCGATCCGACCGGCCGCGTCCGACACCGAGGTCATGCTCCGTAGCCACGCCGAATTTGAAGAGCCATAGGGGATAAACGGCCTCGATATCCGTGGCAATGAGTTTCAGATCGGAGGCGAAATCCAGCTTCAGAGGCCATACCTGCCATGCGATCCGATCGGTGCGTGCAGGTCCTCCCGTATTGGGTCGGACGACGATCTCAAGGGGAAACCATCCGATATCGTTTCCGGTCCGGAGAGTTCCCCGCCATACCCCGTCTTCGTCGTCGATGGAATCTTCGATATCCCGTAGCGTAGGATGCCCCACCCGGACGACATCGAAACCGCTCTTGGGTTTGACGCTCAGCGTATAGACGGTATTCTCGAAAATCCGCGGACGATTCGGAAAAGAGATCTCGACCGCTCCCGGCACCCTCGCTTCGACAGCGGCCTGGAGCGATGGATCATCGACAGGTCTTCCGAGGAGCCGCGCCAGCTTGGATAATTGCTCATCAGGCGCGGCCGTCGTCTTCAGTCGCAATGTCCATGAGGCCGTGTCGATGGAGAGAGCTTCGGTGCGGGAAGGCATGTCTACGGCCAGAAGGATGTATAGCCGGATCGTTTGAGACGGGACCTCATGAAATCGAGTTTCCGCTTGGCACGGCTGGATTCCCAATATGGACCGAGACGGTTGGTCCAATCGGCGACCACGTCGTCCAAATAGGAAGCCTCCCGACCGTCCCGATCCATTCCCAGCTTGTCCTCGTCGCCTTCCAGCCGGGGCAGAAGCTTGGTCATCGCGATCCAATCAAGCCTTTCCGCCAGCGGCCTATCCGCCAACGACGAGGCGATCAAGAGGCCTTCGTTTATCGTCCGGTACGCTATGCGGAAGGGCGTTCCGTCCAAAATGCCGTTCCAGCGTTCGAGCATGCCGAGAACCGCCGTCCTGGTTTCCGGATCTATTTCAACATCATCCGAGGAAGTCGCGGCGAGTAGCCCCGTCCACGGTACGGCGTCCGCATGCGATCCGCTGGGAGTTCCGCCGAAGATGCCGAAATCAACTTCGTCGAACTCGATGGTCAGCGCCCGGTCCAGAACTTTCCGGCTGAAACCATGCGTCGTCTCGTCCATATTGACCGTTCCCACTACGACGAGGTTCGGAGGAAGGGGAATTCCGTGATCGGCGACAAAAGCTGTCCACATCGGATCCGTCGGTTCAATCCCGAGCGCGATTCGGATCGCTTCATCGGTCCCCTTTTCGAATCGTAACAACGGAGGACAAGAATATCGGCTGTTGTTCCATTCCCTTAACTCTAGAATGCTGAGGTAGTCGGCGAAGTACTGCTCAACCGGAGCCAGGTTCATCTCGTCGAGACAAAGCCAATGCGGAATCATAGCCGGGAGCGAATCCCTAACGGGATTGAGCGAAGGCTGCGCTTCCCACGCATCCCTCCACGCGACTACGAGAAAATCAAGGAACCTTGTCGGTATGAATACGGCATGACCGGAAATGCGGCTTATATATCCCAGGAGATCGGAAGGCTCGTGCCAATCGGGCCTGACCGGTATCAACTCGAAATTATTCAACTCCGCATGCTTTCTCTCCCGGACCCACTTCGTCTTTCCCGATCCGGAAAGTCCGGCGAGCAGAAGGAAAGGTTTAGGAAGAGCAAGATGAACGGGAGCAACACTGATCTCAAGTCCGCTTTGCTCAGGCAAAGGCATCTCCTTGCATCGTTCATATATGGAGATAATTCGAAGTAGGTCAGATTCTAACGAATCGACGTCGGGGACACCGCCTTTCGGATAGAATCTCGCACCTATATTAGGATCTTCATACGATGAACCGAGCTGTGTTTTTGACCCGAGTGAGATTGTCTCATCCCAAGAAGATAATTCCGGTACAAAAGAGCGGAACGACCTCGCGAGGGATCGTGCCTGCCTTATCGCTTCGGTTCGTCCAAGGCGATTCACGGGATCGGTCGTACCTTGATTGAACGATAGATAGACACCGGACATGTCCTTCCCGGAAAAGATACACCGGGTAGAATCCCTTCTGCGTCGTCGATGTAATCTCAGGATCCAAGAGAGCAAGCCAAGGGATGCTTGCCCAGTTGCCAGCTCCCGCGCTTCCGATCACTTTGTATCGGGTGCCCGATCTGCTAACCATCTGTTGAATAACAGATGGAAAATCCGTACGTACGAATTGGGCGAGCGGATTGTCGCGAAATGGATTATTCCGCTCGGAAGGCCATTCATTCAGGATCTTGTCCAATGCTTGCTTGATATCCATTCTTCCGCCATTCATAAATTTTCCGTACATCAGTCTACACCATCAAGTATTATCAGACGAGGGATCGCAACAATAATATCGGTGAGGATGTTGCGGAAGACCCTGGAAGGGGAAAAAGGGTCAGTTCCCCTTGAGCTTCTTCTCCGCAGCCTGGCGGAAGCGTTACGCGGCGATATCCGGCGGAGCGCCTTCATGGACGAACATCCGGTCGCTATTCTCATCTTAGTTCGCGAGCTCGTACCAATATCGGGGATCGGTATTGTTATACGGCATAGATGAGGTGCCCTTCGCGGGGTATCGATACGCGTTGAGCCGCACTCAGAAAAGCCGCAGGAACTATAGGCTGACGAAGATTCGGATGAACCGGCTACGGGACCGTCGGCGACTCTTTGCCGGATCGTCCCAAATGAAGTAGAATATCGATGGTTGATGTGCCGAAAGATGGGGGTTCTTGATATGAAAGCCTACACTGCCGTCATAGAACGATGTCCCGAGACGAACTTGCTGGTGGGGTACATTCCCGGAATCGCGGGTGCGCATACCCAAGCGGCAACACTAGATGAACTCCAAGAAAATCTTAAAGAGGTTCTAACCCTTATTTTGGAAGACGGCGAGCCCAAAGTTGAAAGCGAATTTGTCGGGACTCAAATGGTTTTCGTATAATGGGAGATATTCCTGTCCTAAAACCAACGGAGGTCGTCAAACTTCTTTTGGACCTCGGGTTTCAGGAAGTCCGCCAGAAAGGATCGCACAAACAATATAAACATCCGGACGGAAGGCGGACGACCGTCCCGGTCCATAAAGGACGCGACCTATCCCCAATACTCTTGAAAAAGATCTGCGACGATATCGATATGCCGATCCGAGAGTTCTTGGAAAATAGATAGTCATTTTCTACCTTTTCCGCGCGAGTGTGTGGCGTCCATGCCACCGCAGTTTGCCTTCGTAAACTGCGCCTGCAAGCTGCGGCGGCATCCGTGCCGCCGCTCCCCCGCGCGAGGGATCGTAGCGGAAAGCCCGGAACAAGAAGAAAGCGCCCTGATGGGCGCTTTCTTCTTGCGAGGACTTGGAGCGGAGAGCCCGGTCGGACGCTATGCGTCCGACGCGCCCCCTACTTCCTCTTGTATTCCTTGATCTCTTTCCTGATCCTCTCCCCGAGCTCCGCCCGGGGCACCCTCACCTGCTCCATGCTGTCGCGGAAGCGCAGCGTGACGGTGGAGTTCTCCTTGGATTCGTAGTCGATGGTGACGCAGAAGGGGGTGCCGGCTTCGTCCTGGCGGCGGTAGCGGCGGCCGATGGCGCCGGACTGGTCGTAGTCGGTGACGTAGTCCTGCTTGAGTTCCTGCCGGATTTCCTGGGCGAGTTCGGCGAGGCCGTCCTTTTTCATGAGGGGGAGCACGGCCACCGTGATGGGGGCGATGGTGGGGTGGAAGCGCATCACGGTGCGCCAGTCGTCGTCGTTGCCCTTGTCGGCGACCTTTTCCTCGTCGTAGGCGTCGCAGAGGAGCATGAGGACTTCGCGGGTGAGGCCGGCGGAGGTTTCGATGATGTAGGGGGTGTAGCGGGCGTTGTTGTCGTCCTGGTCGATGTACTGGAGGTCCTTGCCGCTGAATTGCATGTGGCGGGAGAGGTCGTAGTCTCCGCGGTTGTGCACGCCTTCCAGTTCCTTCCAGCCCATGGGGAAGAGGTATTCGATGTCGTAGGCGTCCTTGGCGTAGTGGGCGAGTTCGTCCTTGCCGTGCTGGTGCCAGCGGAGGTAGTCCATCTTGACGCCGAGTTTCTCGAAGTATTTCCAGCGGCGTTCCTTCCAGGTTTCGAACCACTGGACGTCGGTGCCGGGCTTCACGAAGTACTGCATCTCCATCTGCTCGAATTCGCAGGTGCGGAAGATGAAGTTCTTGGTGACGATTTCGTTGCGGAAGGCCTTGCCGACCTGGGCGATCCCGAAGGGGATCTTCATGCGGTTGGACTGGATGATGTTCTTGTAGTTGACGTAGATGCCCTGGGCGGTTTCGGGGCGCAGGTAGATGACGCTGGAGGTGTCCTCCATGGCGCCGATGTTGGTCTTGAACATGAGGTTGAACTTGCGGGTTTCGGTGAGTTCCCCTCCGCAATCGGGGCATTCCTTCTTCGCGAGCTTCTCCTGGTCGATCTGGTCGGCGCGGAAGCGGTTCTTGCATTTCTTGCAGTCAACCAGGGGGTCGGTGAAGTTCTCCACGTGGCCGGAGGCTTCCCAGACTTTGGGGAACATGAGGATGGCGGCGTCCAGTCCCACGATGTCGTCGTGGAGCTGGGTCATTTCCTTCCACCAGAGGGCCTGGATGCGGTTCTTGAGCTCGATGCCGAGGGGGCCGTAGTCCCAGGCGCCGTTCTGGCCTCCGTAGATTTCGGAGGACTGGAACACGAAGCCGCGCCGCTTTGCGAGCGACGTGATCTTCTCCATCGTTGCGGGGCCTTTGTACTCGCTCAACTCTTCTGCCATGGGAAACTCCTGTCGCGGCCGGTCCTGCCGGTCGCTCGGCCCTCGTGGTGCGGGGGCCGTGTGCTGTAGATGGCCCGGCGGTTGCGGCGGCGGGTTGCGGCCTGCCCCGGGCATGGGGCGGAATTATACCGGGGATCGCAGGGCGCGGCGAGGGGTCGGCGAGGATGCCGTGAGGGGACGCGCGCGAGGGGGTAAGTAAGGCTGGTATTCAGCTTCCGAACTCTACAAGGTCCAGTCCGGGGATGTCGGAAAAATCCTTGGCATTCCTGGTCAGCAGGGAAAAGCCATGCTGGATCGCCTGGGCCGCAATCCACAGATACTGGATCCTGTGTTGCGTGGCTCGGCCTGATTTGGCCAAGCCGTACACGAGAGGACCCAGGACCAGTCCAGTCTCCTCAGTGATGTGAAGTACGGGCTTCTTGCGCAACCTGTTGAGCGCCGCCGATCGTTTTGTCCTGATTCCTGCTTCCGATGAATTCTCGACGCCGTAGGCCGACTCGGCAATGGTAACCGGGGAGAGGCACACCGGTTCCTTGCCGGTGTGTCGTTCGACATCCGCAGGGGAAATGCGGCCTCGTTCGACATCGACCCAGATACGGGTATCTATCAGCCAGCCCTAGGATCCCTCAATTCCGTAACCTGCGAACCGGGAATCCGGGAATCGTCGAGCCAATTGTCCGCCGCATCCTCGGGCAAGGTGCGGTACAAGTCGCCCATGGCTTCCATTGCGGTAACGAACGGCTCGCCCGGAATCAAAGTGCCTATACGGCGCTTGTTTCGTACAAGCACGACCTCCTCCTGCCCGGTCTCGACTGAATCGAGAACGCGCTTGATGTTCCTGGAGAAGTCCGTTACCGATATGACGATCATTTGAACCTCAATCACAAAATTAGTCTGGGTGACTGATTTATTCAAGGAATGATTATACCAAGGGCGGCCGGTCACGAACCGGCATTAATCGCGCCCGTCATCTCCTTGAGCGGTATCGTCATCTGCAGTTTCCAGCCTTCAGGGTACTTGTGGAAAGTATTGAAGGTTTCACGCACTGTCCGGATACCTACCCTATTGATGTCCTCGAGTATGCCGATCTCGTAGCAGACGGGGCCGTAGAAGGTCATCGATTTGATCGTATGCACATGCTTCTTCGGCATGTTGTTCGCGAGCAGGTTCGCGAATGCTTTCTGGAAAGCCGTCTTATCGAACAGCATGCTTTTCGATTCGTCCTGCTCGTTGTGGATGATCGTGAAGAAGTTATTATCCGCCATGATTTCCGCCATGATCCCGGCGCCGTCTGTGGTCGTCCAGGCCTCGTTTACCTTGGCGATGAGCTTTCGAATCTCATCCTCATCCTTGGTCGTTCCCTGAGCGAAGACAAGCGCAACCGCGAGCACGCACAATACGATAGACGTTACCGGCCTTTTCATCCCATGCCTCCTTATTGCACTATCCACTTAGTGTAGGACTATGTGTATGTGATACAAATATTTCTTTGTCTATATAGCAAAGCACATGCCTAGAGCATGAGATCAGAACAAGAAATTTGCCGACAGGACCCACGCCCCCGCTGCGCGTATTGCTCTTCGGTCTCCCGCGGACGTAGAATGTAGGCGGTATCGTAATGGAAGCGAGGATTGACAGAGGCTTGGCAGTCCAGGCTGATGCGGATGAACTTGATAGGGATGATTCCCGATACTGGGCAAACGCCACTTACAAGGAAAAATTCCAAACCATCACCTACTTGAGGGAATGCTTTTATGGACCAGAGGCAACTACCGGTAGACTTCAGGGATTTTATCAACTTCTTAAACAAAAATGAGGTGCGATACCTCTTGTTGGGAGGATGGGCTATCGGAATATTATGAAGGAGCGTGCCATGCCGGATCATCCGATCGACGGAACCAGTCCCCTGAAAGCCGGAGCCCGCTTCACCTACAAGGATTACAGGAACTGGCCGGAGGACGAGCGCTGGGAATTGATCAACGGGGCCGCTTGGGTCATGAGCCCGGCGCCGCGAAGGACGCATCAAACCCTCGCGCTTCAGCTGGCGAACCAATTGGCGAATTTCTTCGCCGGAAAGCCCTGCCGTCCGCATATCGCGCCGGTGGACGTCTTCCTTCCGGAGGGTGACGAAACGCTGGACGAAACGGATATCGTGGTCCAACCGGATATCTTCGTCGTATGCGATAAATCCAAATTGATCGAAGAGGGCGTCCGCGGCGCCCCGGATTTCGTGATCGAAATACTATCGCCCTCCACAGCCCTCAAGGACCAGTCCGAAAAGCGGATGCTCTACGAGAAATACGGGGTGCGCGAATACTGGATCGTCAATCCGAATACCATGGAAACCTTCGTCTATATCCTGCGGGACGGAAAGTACGGCCTGCCGACGGCAGCCAGCCTGCTTGCCGATGTCCCCGTGTCCCTGTTCCCGCCTCTGGCGTTGCGGGTCAGGCCGGAGGACTTGTAGGGGCGGCGGTCGGGGCGGTGGCCGGGGCGTCGGAGGCCGGGGCCGCGGCGGAGGCCGGGGCGGCGGGAGACGACCACCCCCCGCAGCTTTTCCGCGCCATGCTACACTGGGCGCTCATGAAGCGCGGCTCGGCGTTCGGAACCTTCTTTCCCCTCCTCCTTTCGCTCGGTTCCTACGGGGCTGCCTGGATTTCGTTCGCCTCGGGTCCGGGCAGGATGCTCGAAGGGGGACAGTACGCGCAGGCGGCGGCGGTCTTCGCAACGGCGGCCCTTCTGGCGGTTCCGGCCTTCCTGCTCGGGCCGGGGGCGAGGGGCGCGGCCTGTGTCCTGTCCGTCGCCTGCCTCGCCTTCCTGGCGAATGCCGTGGGTCCCGAGCCGGAGATCCTGGCCCCCGCGGCGGCGCCCGTCGTCCTGGCGCTCACGCTCGGCTTCAGCGCGCCGGGAGGCCTGGCCGCGGCCGCGGCCGCGCAGGCCGTCCTGATCGCGGCGCTGCGGCCGCACAGCGCGTGGGGGCGCGAGCTGGCCGGGGCGGGCGGGGCGCAAACCGCCGCCCTCCTGTCCATCCTCTCCATCGTGGCCGCACTCGGCGCCGCGCTCCGCAGCCGGGAGAACAAGCTCGCCGCGCTCGGATCCGAGCTGGAGCGAATGGACGAGGCGTACCGCAAGCTGGCCGACGCCAACCTCGATTTCCAGACCTTCGCCCTTTTTTTGCGCGAGGAGGGAATGGAGAACGAGAGGAAGCGGATCGCGGGCGAGATCCACGACATCATCGGCTATACGCTGACCAATCTCATCATGCTGATCCAGGCGGCGCTCTACGGCAAGGGTGGGCCCGCGGAGACCCGGGCCATCCTGGAGAAAGCCCGCCTCCACGCCGACGAGAGCCTTTCGGAGGCCCGGCGCGCCCTGGCGGCGCTCAGGATGAGGGACGCGGATCGGCCACGCGGCGCGAACCTGTTCCTGCGGCTCACCCAGAATTTCCAGGACGTCACGGGGGTCGCGGTGAGGACGGATTTCGCCAACCTCCCGACGGCCCTCCCCCGCCCGGTGGAGAAGATCCTGTACCGGGTCATCCAGGAAGGGCTGACCAACGCCTTCCGCCACGGCCGGGCGACTTCGGTGGACGTCGGTTTCTGGCGCGAAGGCGGAAAGCTGAGCGTCCGCCTCCGGGACGACGGCTCCAGCGCCGCGGCCGGTCCGAGGGACGAAGGGGGGCGGGCGGGCATAGGATTGGCGGGCCTGCGCGAAAGGGTCGAAGAGCTCGGAGGGGAGCTTGAGGCCGGGCCCGTACCGGACGGTTTCGCGCTGCGGGCCACGATGCCCCTGGGGGAGGACGAAGATGGAAAATGAACCTATCCGGCTGTTGCTGGCCGACGACCAGTACCTGTTCCTGGAGAGCCTGAAACTCGTGCTCGAAAGCCTGGACGAAGGCCTCCGCGTCGTCGGCACGGCCTCCAACGGGGAGGAGGCGATCGCGTTCCTGGAGCGCGAAAAGGCCGACGTCGCCCTGCTCGACGTCCGGATGCCGGTGATGGACGGCGTCGCCGCGGCGGGAGCGATCCGCGCGCGCTGGCCGGACGTCTCGGTCATCATGCTCACCACCTTCGAGGACGACGAGTACGTGGCCGAGGCCCTGCGCAGGGGGGCGCACGGCTACCTGCTGAAGAACATCGCGCCCCGCATGCTGGTGTCGGCCATACGCGCGGTGCGCGACGGGTCCCTGCTGATCGCGCCGGATCTGGCGGGGCATCTGGCGGCGGCCCTGACGGCCGCGGGCGGCGGAGAGCGCCGCCCGCCCTTCCGATCCGGGGAGCGGGGCGCGGGGACGCAGCGGCTTCCGGACTGGTACTACGAGCTGACGCCCAGGGACAAGACCATCGCGGCGTACCTGCTGCGCGGCATGACCAACAAGGAGATAGCCGCGGCCGCCCACCTGGGGGAGCAGACGGTGCGCAACTATGCGTCGACCCTGTACGACAAGCTGCGCGTCGGCGACCGCCGGGACGCTATCGCCGCGCTCCGATCCGTCGATCCCTGCTGGTTCGAGTGATAAAACGAGTACTGGAACGGTTACTCCCGTAACTGTACGCCGGGGCGGATCGGACGGACACTGGGATAGTATTCCCCACGCTAAAAAGGAGCGGAACATGAAGAAAAGATTTCTTGCGGTCATAGCTCTCGGCCTCGTCCTCGGCAGTACCGGACTATTCGCCGCGGGCGGCGCGGACGCCGGCAAGGCGGCTTCCGTAGAAAAGGTCGCGCTCGTGATGGGTTCCTGGCGCGCGGACGACGTGGAACAGATGAAGGGCCTGTTGGCCGAGTATTCGAAGAGCCATCCGGCCGTGTCGATCGACTTCAAGCCGACCAATCCGCCGGACTACAACGCGACCCTGCGCCTCCAGCTTGCCAGCGGCAGCGGACCAGACCTGATGTACGCGCGCTCGTACGCCACGGGGGCCCAGCTTTTCGCGGACGGCTATTTCGCCGACGTGTCCTCCGTCGCGGGCCTCAAGGAGAATTTCTCCGAGGGGACGCGCGCGCCCTGGACCGCCGCGAACGGTAAACCCTTCGCGGTGCCCTTCGTCGCGGTCTCCCACGGCGTGTACTACAACATGGACATCTTCTCCAAACTGGGCCTGTCCGTACCTGCGACCTGGGAAGAATTCCTCGGCGTCTGCGCCAAGGTCAAAGCCGCCGGCATCATCCCCGTGGCGAACTCCCTGGGCGACGAATGGGACATCGCCGAGGTGGTGTTCATGAGCATCGCGCCGAACTTCATCGGCGGACGCGAGGGGCGCCTGGCGTACGAGTCGGGCAAGAAGGCGTGGAACGACGCGGACATGGCGGGCGCCTTCCAGGCGATGAAGGACCTCGTGCCCTTCCTTCCCGACGGCTTCCAGGCGCTGACCTATAACGATTCCAACGCGCTCTTCGCCACAGGGAAGGCCGCGATGTACTTCGACGGCTCCTGGACCCTCGGCACCTTCAAGGACGTTCCCTTCAAATGGAGCGTGTTCGCGCCTCCGCCGAAAGCGGGCAAGAAGGCCCAGGTCTGCTTCCATGCCGACGCGGGCCTGGCGATGAACGCCGCGACGAAGCACCCCAAGGAGGCCGCCGAATTCCTCGCCTGGATCTGCTCCAAGGAAGGCGCCGCGATCGCCGCCAAGTACCTGCCGACGGGCTTCTACCCCATGATAGACGCGCCCATCGCGATCGCCGATCCGCACGCCAACGAGATGCTCGCCCTCAACAAGGGACGCGGCCTCGACGTCCGACTCGCCTGGCCGCGCCTGATGGACGGCGATCCGTCCGGCTACAACCTGATCATGTACGGCTCCATCCAGGTCATGAAGGGCATCAAGACTCCGCAGCAGGCCGCCGACGAAATGGCCGCCGGCCTGGCCAAGTGGTATAAACCCTCAATGTAAGCCCGGGAGGGGTGAGGCCGCCTGCGTCCTCACCCCTCCGACGGGCACGGAGCCTGACGATGATCGATTTCAACATCCGGAGCCGGGGCAAGGCCCTGCTCGGCGAAGCCCCGCGCTGGGCTCCCTACCTGATCCCCGCGCTCGTCCTTTACTCGACCTTCATGGCCTTCCCCCTCTTCGACTCGGTACGCCTGTCCTTCTTCCGCGCGGGCGCCGTCGGATCCAGGGAGTTCATCGGCTTCGACAATTACGTGCGGCTCTTCGCCGTCAAGGAGAACGCCCTCCGCTACTGGAGCGCCTTCGCCAATACCTGGTATTTCTTCTTCGTCCACATGGCCGTGCAGAACGTGCTCGGCATCCTCTTCGCGGTCCTCCTCATGGAGAAGGGCCTCCGCGGCGCGTCCTTCTACCGCACCGTGATCTTCATTCCGGCGACCCTCGCCGTGCTCGTCGTCGGCTACCTCTGGAAGCTCATCCTGAATCCCCAGTGGGGCGCGCTCACCCTCTTCCTCAAGGGCGTCGGCCTGGATTTCCTGGCCGAACCCTGGCTCGGGGAGCCCAAATACGCGCTCACCGCCGTCTCCCTCGTCTCCGCCTGGCAGTGGGTCGGCATGCCGACCA